>Ga0114957_1001125_pt1 | contig 31123 bp, 20 predicted proteins | sample BantaG_FD_87175 | JGI IMG/M metagenome (GOLD analysis project Ga0114957, IMG submission 87175) | Marine algal microbial communities from Bantry Bay, Ireland - BantryBay_4 metaG | ecosystem: Host-associated > Algae > Red algae > Unclassified | place: Bantry Bay, Ireland | collected 2014-11-21
ACTTAATTTTATTGGTTTTTGTACAATTAATTTAGTAAGCTTGGCATTTTTTTTTGTGTATTTTCTGCATGCAGCGCAATAAGCTAAATGTATGGTTAGTTTAATTTTTTGCAATAGAGTAGCATCGTTATACTGTATTTTATCACAAGTATAATTAGCCTTATCACAATTTAAGAATATTTTATAACTCATTATTAAAACCAATTTTTCTCAAGACAACCAGACATTGCGGTTCGTGCTCTGTGAATAATTACCCATAGATTGGACGCAGTAATATTCAATTCATTACAAATAGCTTCAGTATCGTAGTTTAAAATAGTCTTCATTTCGAAAACTTGGGCTTGCTTTGCTGGTAATTTATCTAGACAATTATGTATGGCTACACCTAATTCTGTGTTTTCAATAGTATCTTCGGCTGTTTTATCAAATGGGTCTGCTACGCGCTCCTCTAGCCAATCACCTTCGCTTTCAGTATCGCTATTGTAGCTCATTCTAACTTCGGCTTTGCCTTTTTTAGAATTAGTTTTGCGATAATGATCTATAATTTTTCTTTTTAAAATTGAAACGAGCCATGTACGTTCACTAGCTTCACCTTTAAAATTTTTCATAGATTTTAAACCAGCTAAAAAAGTTTCGGAAATTAAATCTTGAGCCATCTCTCTATCGCTTACACGAGAAACAGTATAATTAAATAGATAGTCGCTGTACAAACTAATCCATTGGTTTGGATCAATTTTATGGTCTGGCATTGGTTACAATTTTTAACAAAAGTAAAGAAAAAATGTTCTACTTTCCAATTAAAGTACTTTGGAAATATAACTTGAACTAAGGCAAGTGCCATTAACTATAAGTCTATAATTTTAAATTATGGCTTGTAGTTGAAAATAGCCATAAATGGAGTGAATTTGTGCTCTATACTATTACTAAACTTAGCTTTTTTAAGACTCTATTCCATGTGTTTTTAGAGAAAAAAATGAGTGAACCCAATTTAGAATGCTAGATAATTTAGTAAATCTCTTAGATGCTCTATTAAAATGACTTTACCACTTGTTTTGCATACACGATGACATTCTTTTTTATTTTTTTCTTTATTAGATATAATTTTATGCGCTGCTGTAAGCATAAAATAAGGTCTAAAGTATTATTACCTAAAGGAATTTTATTGGTTTTATTGGTCTCAAGAGTAGTTAAAACTATACACTTTAGCGTTTTTAGCTTCTAAAAACCTTTATGTTTATATTGTGTCGGAACAAATGCCAAATGGTCATGGTGTACCCTGTTTGCAAATAACGAATCAGAAATTTTTTCTGGTTTGTTGTTTGAAATAATGTCAATTTTTAATTGCTTGTTTTCTTTAAGATTTTTTTGTTTTCGAGATTAAATAATTTATCTTCATTTATAGTAATTAAATAGTGCTCAACGCTATCAAATTTAAAATAATAAATCACCTTTAGTTTGACTACAATTAAGAGTAAATAATAACACTAAAAATTATTTAAAGTTTTTATTTTATTTTAAATCGTATAATTTCTCATTTTATTTAGAAATTACATAATTCTACTTTATCAATCCCGCTCGCTTTAACAATGCCTCAGGTTTTGGTGCTTGACCTCTAAAGCGTTTGTACAAAACCATTGGGTTTTCTGTCCCGCCTTGAGACAATACGTGTTCTTTAAACTTAGTAGCGACCTCTTTATTAAAAACACCTTCTTGTTTAAAATAAGCGAAAGCATCTGCATCTAAAACTTCAGCCCATTTGTAGCTATAATATCCAGAACTATAACCACCTTGGAAAATGTGTGCAAAAGCAGTACTCATACAATTTTCTTTAACGTCTGGATATAATTTGGTATTTTTAAAAGCTTCTGTTTCATAAACTTTTACATCTTTAATCTCCGTTGGGTTTTTACCATGCCAAGACATATCTAATAAGCTAAAACTAATTTGCCTTAAGGTTTGCATGCCTTGGTGGAAAGTAGCGGATTCTCTAATTTTGTTTACCAAATCCATTGGTATTACTTCTCCTGTTTCGTAATGCTTAGCAAATAACTTTAAAGCTTCTTTTTCGTAGCACCAATTCTCCATAACTTGACTAGGTAATTCTACAAAATCCCAATAGACGCTTGTTCCAGACAAGCTAGGATAGGTTGTGTTTGCTAACATGCCATGTAATGCATGACCAAACTCATGAAATAGCGTAGTAACTTCGTTAAATGTTAGTAAGGACGGTTTACTTTTTGTTGGTTTTGTAAAGTTACATACAATAGAGACGTGTGGTCTTTCGTCCTTGCCATCTTTTACAAATTGTGGCTTATAGCTCGTCATCCAAGCACCATTTCTTTTACCTTTTCTTGGAAAAAAATCGGCATAAAAAATAGAAACCAAATCACCATTATTGTTAGTAACTTTATAAGTTAAAATATCTTTGTGGTATTTATCGATATTGTTTATATCTTCAAAATGTAAACCAAAAAGTTTTGTAGCAATCTCAAAAGCACCATTAATAACGTTTTCTAATTTAAAGTATGGTTTTAGTTGCTCGTCGTCTAAACTAAATAATTTTTGCTTTAATTTTTCAGAATAATATGCAGCATCCCATTTTTCTAACCTATCGATGCTATCTAAATTTTTTGCGAAGTTTTCAAGATTTTTATATTCGTTTTCTGCAGCAGGTTTAGCTTTATCTAGTAAATCGTTTAAAAACTTTAAAACCGTCTCTGGCGTTTCTGCCATGCGCTCTTCTAAAATAAAATGAGCATGCGTTTTATACCCTAATAAATTTGCACGATCAAAACGTAATTTTGTAAGTTCTAAAACTATAGCTTGGTTGTCTAAAGTATCGCCTTTAAAGCCTTTACTCCCTGCTACTTTAGACAATTGTTCTCTTAGTTTTCTATTGTCTGCATAGGTTATAAAAGGAATATAACTTGGGTAATCTAAGGTAATTAACCAGCCATTTTTATTTTTACTTTCTGCCAATTGCTTAGCAGCTTCTTTTGCCCCATCTGGTAATCCAGACACATCACTTTCTTTAGTGAGATGAAGTTCGTATTTATTAGTTTCGGCTAAAATATTCTCGCCAAATTTTAATTTTAAGTTTGCTAATTTCTTATCAATCTCTCGAAGCTTAGTTTTATCTTCCTCATTTAAATTAGCGCCATTTCTGGAAAAGCTTTTATATTTTTTGTTTAGTAATGTTTTTTGTTCTGTGCTAAGTTTTAAACTGTCTTTAGAGTTGTAAACGGTTTTTATACGTTTAAATAAATCTTGGTTTAATGTAATATCGTTTCCAAACTCCGAAAGTATTGGAGAAACTTCTTGAGCAATTTTTTGAATTTCCTCACTTGTTTCGGCCGAATTTAAGTTGAAAAAAATACTGGTAACACGATCTAATTGTTTACCAGAAAATTCTAAGGCTTCGATTGTGTTTTTAAAAGTTGGTAACGCCTTATTGTTGGTGATTTCAGCAATTTCATGTTTTGCTTGATCTATTAATTTTAGAATACTAGGTTTATAATCTTCATTATTTATAGATTGAAATGGCGCAGTATTAAATTTAGTATCAAAAGGGTGTAGTAGAGTATTCATTGGCTGTTTTTGATGTTAAAATTATAATTTTTATTAAAGATATTTATTACTGTAAGTAGTCTCTAAAGTTTTAGTTTTCCAAAAGCTTTTAAGAACATTAAAAAGCTGCAGTTTCATCTTAGAAAATTCTTTAAAGCTATTAGTCTAAATGAAGTAGCGCTTCGTCAATTATAAATTTTATGTTGCAATTAAACATTTTTTTTGAAATCAACTAAAGACTTTTTGCCCATGTTTTTTTAAATGTGAGTTAATAACTCATCTTACAGAGAATAATAGCGACGGAAACCTAAAATTAATTTCTGGCTTTTTTTGTATTATAACGTTAAAATATTACTTTTTATCGAAATGATGTGTTTTACGTGTTATCAATTTGTTAAGTTATTTACAATTATAAGACCTTTACATAAGTTTTTTTGATGTGAGTATATTAACATATTCTCCATATAGAAAGATTAATAGCGATAGAAAGCCTCAACTAGTTTGGGGCTTTCTTATGTTATACTCTTAAATGTTTTGGGCAGCTTCTTCAACTTTTAACTTTAGACCTTCCTTATAAACTATAATCTTGTCCATTACGCATTGGTCTGAAGTTGCAATAATTTGGGCAGCTAATATCCCAGCATTTTTAGCACCATTTAATGCAACGGTTGCTACAGGTACACCACCAGGCATTTGTAAAATTGAGAGTATTGAATCCCAACCATCTATAGAGTTTCTACTTTTTACAGGCACGCCAATTATTGGTAAAGGCGATAAAGAGGCTACCATACCAGGTAAATGTGCTGCGCCTCCAGCTCCAGCAACAATTACTTTTATGCCTCGATTATGTGCATTTTTACTGTAATCGAATAATTTTTCTGGTGTTCTGTGTGCAGATACTATGTCTACTTCAACCTCAATATCAAAACCTTTTAAAATATCTATTGCTTCTTGCATTACTGGAAGATCGCTATCACTTCCCATTATTACGCCTACTTTGCTCATGGTGTTTTGGTTATTTATTAATACAAAAGTAAGGTTTTTTAGTTTTTTAATAATAGGGTTTTTGTACTAATTGCTTCTTATTTATAAACGATCATACCGTACTAAAAAACAAATCTAAAGTCTATTTAAACCAGTTGATGTATGTAAAGTCTGATGGACACTATCTAAACCTTTTTACAACTAATAAAAAAGAATTTGTAAGAGGTAAAATTTCAGAAATTGAAGCACAATTACCTCCAAATTTTATTAAATGTCACAGGTCGTATGTCGTAAACCAAAACTTTATAAAATAATATAATAGTACACACGTATTTATGCTAAATGGAGACCATATCCCTCTGTCGCGAGGATTTAAATTTTAATTTACTTAAATATTATTTTGAAATCACTTTTATAGTATTTTTTACCTTTTCGGCAATTTCACGAGCTACAAGCAAATCTTCATTTACAATTGTTACATGTCCCATTTTACGAAAAGGTCTTGTTTGTTTTTTACCATAAATATGTGGTGTAACGCCTTCCATTGTCATAATATCTGCGATATTTTGGTAAACAACATCACCTTTATAGCCTTCAGCACCAACTAAATTTACCATAATACCACCAACTTTGCTTTCGGTTTTACCTAAAGGCAGGTTTAAAATGGCACGAATATGTTGCTCAAATTGAGACGTATAACTCGCTTCAATAGTTTGGTGACCAGAATTGTGTGGTCTTGGTGCCACTTCGTTTATTAAAATTTTATCATTATTTGTTTGAAACATTTCTACAGCTAATAAGCCAACATGATTAAAAGCTTTAGACACTTTTAAAGCCATATCTTTCGCTTTTTTTGCAACCTCGTCCGGAATCCTCGCAGGACAAATAACGTATTCTACTTGGTTTGCTTCTGGATGAAACTCCATTTCCACTACAGGATATGTTTTTACTTCTCCATCCCGAGTTCTTGCTACAATTACTGCTAGTTCATTTTTAAAATCGATTAGCTCTTCAGCTATACATTCACCTTTTGGTAGGCTCTTTAAGTCTTCTAAAGAGCGTACAACTTTTACGCCTGTTCCATCGTAACCAAACTGAGCGCTTTTCCAAACAAACGGAAATTCTAATCCACCATTTAAAACAGCATCTTCAATTTCAGATGCGTAGGCAAAACGAGAAAATGCCGAAGTTGGAATATTGTTATCTAAATAAAATAATTTTTGCTTCGCTTTATTTTGTATAATTCTTAAATTTTTAGAGCTTGGGTAAACTTTTACGCCTTCATTCTCCAATTTTTCAAGGGCATCTACATTTACATTTTCAATTTCAAAAGTCAGTAAGTCCATTTGTTTTCCAAAGTTGTAAACAGTATTAAAATCCATTAAATCGCCTTTAACAAACTCATTACAGGCTATTTTACAAGGCGCTTCGTCGCTTGGATCTAAAATGTAGGTCTTAATGTCGAATTTTCTTGTGTCGTAAAGCATCATTTTGCCTAATTGTCCACCACCAAGAATACCTAATTTAAAATCTGAAGAAAAATAGTTCATAATATTTACCGCAAAAGCAGGGATCTTTATAGTTAAAAAATGTCTTACAAAAGTACATTTTATTATGGAAAACACCTCTAATATTCTAGAGCAAAAACCGTAATTCGATTAACAAATATGTATCTTTGCCACTTTGGTAAATTGAATATTAATGATTAAGCTGCACGACAAATATTTTAAGCCTTTTATTTCTGCCAAAGAAATAGATAACGCTGTTTCTAAAATGGTACAAAATCTCGCAAAAGATTTAGACAATGAAATCCCAGTATTTGTAGGTGTTCTTAATGGTTCGTTTATGGTGGTAAGCGACTTTGTGAAAAAGTACCCTAAACCGTGTGAAGTAACTTTTATTAAATTGGCCTCTTACGAAGGTGTTAAGTCTTCAGAAGACATACAGCGTTTAATTGGTTTAACACAAGATTTAAGAGGACGAACAGTAGTTATTCTTGAAGATATTATAGATACAGGAAATACGCTTAACGAGATACACCGTATCTTTAAAAACGAAGGCGTAAAACAATTGCTAATTGCCAGTTTATTTTACAAACCTGAGGCGTATAAAAAGGATTTTAAAATTCATTACATAGGTATAAAAATCCCCAATAAATTTATAGTTGGTTACGGCTTAGATTATAATGGTTTAGGAAGAGATTTACCAGAAGTATATCAAATAAAAACAACACAACACATGACAAATTTAGTATTATTTGGTCCTCCAGGCGCAGGAAAAGGAACACAAGCTAATTTTTTAAAGGAAAGATATAATTTGGTTCACATTTCTACTGGAGACGTGTTTAGATTTAATATTAAAAACAAAACCGCTTTAGGTACTTTAGCTAAGTCGTTTATAGATAAAGGCGCATTAGTGCCAGATCAAGTAACAATAGATATGCTAAATGCTGAAGTTGAAAAAAACGCCGGTGCTAACGGTTTTATTTTCGATGGTTTTCCAAGAACTAATGCGCAAGCTGAAGCTTTAGATAAACTTATGAACACAAAAGATTCGCAAATAAATGCCATGATTGCTTTAGAGGTTGAAGACGAAGTTTTAGTTGAAAGACTTCTTGAACGTGGCAAATCTAGCGGTAGAGCAGATGATGCAGATGAAGCTATTATTAGAAACCGTATTAAAGAATATTACTCTAAAACAGCCATTTTAAAAAACTATTATTCTAAACAAAATAAATATCATGGTGTCAATGGTTTTGGAAGTGTAGAAGCCATAACAGAACGTCTGTGTGAGGCTATCGATAAATTATAGTTAATTATAAAGGTATTTTCTATAAAATTGAATTTCTGCTCCGCAGGTATAATAAAAACAGTACTACATCTCGAATAGGTGTAAGAGTGACCATCTTTTAACTGTTAATCCAAATTTTCAAATATAAATTAATTTCATAAAATTATGACTGAGGGTAACTTTGTTGATTACGTAAAAATGCACGTTACCTCTGGAAAAGGAGGTCAAGGCTCTACGCATTTACATCGCGAGAAGTATTTAGCAAAAGGTGGTCCAGATGGAGGAGATGGTGGTCGTGGTGGACACGTAATTTTAAGAGGTAGTTCTAATTTATGGACATTATTACACTTAAAATTTAAAAGACACATTCGCGCTGGGCACGGAGGAAGCGGTAGTAGTGGAAGAAGTACCGGAGCAGATGGTGAAGATATTTATGTAGAAGTACCTTTGGGAACACTTGTTAAAGATACAGAAACAGACGAAACACTTTTTGAAATTACCAAAGATGGCGAAGAGCGCATTGTTGCGCAAGGTGGTAAAGGAGGTCGTGGAAACTGGCATTTTAAAAGTTCTACCAACCAAACACCACGTTATGCGCAACCTGGAATTCCTATGGAAGAAAAAGATATTACATTAGAATTAAAATTATTAGCAGATGTTGGATTGGTAGGGTTTCCAAATGCGGGAAAATCGACATTATTATCTGTTATAACTTCTGCAAAACCTAAAATTGCAGATTACGAGTTTACAACCTTGAAACCAAATTTAGGTATTGTAAAATACCGCGAGTTTCAAAGTTTTGTAATGGCAGACATTCCTGGTATTATAGAAGGTGCAGCAGAAGGTAAAGGACTTGGTTATTACTTTTTACGCCATATAGAGCGTAATTCCATTTTACTATTTTTAATTCCAGCAGATGCGCCAGATATTAAAAAGCAGTACGATATTTTGCTAGACGAATTACGTCGTTACAATCCAGAAATGTTGGATAAAGATAGATTTATTGCAGTTTCTAAATGCGATATGTTGGACGATGAGTTACAAGCAGAACTAAAAGTAGAATTAGATAACGAGTTGCCAATACCTTATGTATTTATATCTAGTGTTGCACAACAAGGTCTAATGGAACTTAAAGATTTGCTTTGGGAAGTGTTGAATTAAACTAGGAACAATTTTTGCTTACTTTTATCTAAAAAATTTAAGCTATGAAATATTTATACATCTTATTAATTACTTTTTGTGTCTCTTCTTGCGCACCAATTTACGTAACTCACGATTACGAGAAAACTACTAATTTTCAAGATTATAAAACATACAATTTCTTTAGTAATATAGAATCTGGTTTAAATGCCTTAGATGAAAATCGTTTAATAGATGCTTTAGAATCTAAGCTAAATGCAATGGGTTTAGAAAAATCTGATAATGCTAGTTTTTTAATAGATATAAAAAGTGATGAATTTGAAGGCGCCTCAAACAATAATGTTGGAGTAGGACTTGGTGGTGGAAATCGAGGTTTTGGTGGTGGCGTTTCGGTTGGTATTCCAATTGGTCAACCTGTTGTTAATATGCAAATTATGGTAGAGTTTGTAGACGACTCTAAAACAGGACTGTTTTGGCAAGCAACTAGCGAATGTACGTTTAGACCAAACCAGAAACCTGAAAAGCGCGAACTACGTTTTCAAGCTATTGTAGAAAAAATGATGTCAAGTTATCCTCCAGAAACTAAGAAATAAAAACAAAATAGGCTTCCAAATTGGGAGCCTATTTTGTTGATTATAGTTTGTTATTAATTAGTAAAATCCCACTTCCTTTTTTTTAAAAAGAATTTTTTTACTCTACAGTAATTCTAGTACCTTCACTATGGCTGCTAAATTCTGGTGCATACATACTTTGTATGGTTGTAATACCATTACTCATATTTCCAGCATTGCTCACGCGTAAATCGTATTCAAAAACATAAATACCTTTTGGTAAATAATCGAAAAAGAAATTAGTCGATGCATCTTTGGTTGCTTCATAATAGCCTAATCCATCCTGATATTTGTATTGAGAAAGTACATTTACAGGCTCTAATCCTGCTGCTCGCATGTCTTTCATATGTACAAATTCCATAGCGCGATTGCTTCGCAATTCTATATGGACTCTAACTAAATCACCAACTTCAAGTTTGGTATCTTTTGTAATATCTGTTATTACTTCGCCTTTATCTGTGTTTGTTTTTTTAAACAATTTTTTCTTCAATTTTAATGGTGTTTCAGCCGAAGTTATTTTATCTAGATCCTCGAAATACTGCCAATATAAACTTCCCCAAGCAATACCATTTCCTTTTTTGGTAATTTTTACATTAGCCATTTTAGGTGTAATTTCAGGGCCAGACCAACTTGTTTTGTAATAACCAGTACCAGCTTCTACTTTTACAGCTTCTAATTTTGAAGGCTTAATTGGATTATTACCAACAATAACTTCTACCATATCTGTAACGCTTAACCAATCGCTACCTTGAAGCAATAAAGCGTAAACAGCATCAGTTGTTGCTTTCGTGGTTTTCCAACGGTTAGTTTGCTTGTTTTTAAGCAACCAAATTTTAAGTTCATCTATAGTACTTGTATTTTCTACTTTACTTTGTATAGTAGTTCCAACTTCAGAAAACGCTTCAATCATTAGTGCTTGTGTTTCAATTGGCGCTTGATACCAATACCATGAATTGGTGTTTGCTTTCCAATACATGCCAAGTTCTTCGCTCGTAATACTCGTTTCTTGTAATGAGTTTAAAATTTTAGTAGCAGTGACTTTATCTTTACTTCTATGTGTTACTAAAGCCATCATACCTTTTGCATACAATGGTCTTTTTAACCAATAGTTTTTAATTTGAGAATGGTAATAGTCCATTATCTCACGCACTTTTTTACTAGGTTTATTTTTTGGGAAAAAGCTTCGCATGTATAAATAATGCAATTGTATGTAGCTTAATCTATCTACATTTAAGTCTGCATCTTTATCGTATTTTCTAATGTCTTTGTATTCTTGAACGAATTCTACATCTAAATAGTTTAGTGCTTTGTCAACTATATCATCAATATCGTTACTATTGTCTTCGTTTGTGCTAAGGTCAATATTTAACTTATCAAGATGTCCAAAACCAGTAATAATATGTTGGGTAATATATCTATTTGCTTTATAATCGCCAAACCAAGACCAAGCACCGCTAGACATTTGGTTTTGTTTTAATTCGTTTTTAGCGCGTGATAATTCGTTATTCATTTTATTTAAATCGAATAGCAACGCAATACGTTTTTTCTGTTCGGTTTCACTTTGTGCATCACGTAACCAAGGCGTTTCTTGAATTAAAATAGATTTTAATTCTTGATTTTTTTCAAGGTTACTTAATAGTGCCTCTGTGTTTTTCCATTGGTTAAAAACGTCTTGAATTCTAGGATTCGAATTTGCAATGTGGCTTGCCAACGCATTGGCATAAAAACGGGAGAACGTCTGTTCGTTACACTTATAAGGATATTCCATTAAATATGGTAACGCTTGCACTGCGTACCAAGCAGGATTACTAGTTATTTCTAATGTAAGCTTATGGTTTTTGAGTTTAGTTGAGGTATTTGTTTTTAACTTATCTAAAGTAAACGTCTTTGTTTGGTTACTTCTAATCCACATTGGTAAGCTTTCTGTTACTAACATTCTATTAGTTAAAACAGGTAATGCGTTTTGTTCGCTATCACTATAATCACCAGATTTTGCTATTATTTTATATTGAATTGCTTGCACATTGTCTTTAACATCAAGATTCCAAGTCACGCTTGTATTACCTTTAGCATTTGCTGTAAAACCTAATTCATTATTAGTGTTAGACAATTCACCATCTATAGGTTTACCAGTCAAGGCATCAAACAACTGAAGCACAGCAACACCTTTTAATTCCTTATCTGTAAGATTAGAAATTTTAGTAGAAATTTTAATATTGTCACCTTGGCGTAAAAAACGTGGTACGTTTGGTAACACCATTAGTTCTTTTTGGGTTACTGTTGTAATTGACGTTGTAGCATTTTCTAATGTTTTTGTGTGTGCCAGTAATTGAAGCTTCCATTTGGTTAAGGCTTCAGGTGTTGTAAAACTGAAACTGACTTCACCTTTCTCATTCGTTTCTAATTGCGGAAAGAAGAATGCTGTTTCTTGCAAGTTTTTACGAATTTTTACTTTTGAGAAGTTATCTATAGCTCCCGGAATTTTTACACCATTTGTTGTTATAATAAGAACTCCATTTATGCCTTTAGATCCATATAAAGCAGCGGTTTCGGCTCCTTTTAATAGGTTGACTGAAATAATATCATTTGGATTTAACTTTTTAAAAAAATCTTCATTTACAATGGTGCCATCTACAACAAATAAAGGTTTCTCTTTACCACTTAAAGATCCTGCACCAAGAAAGTTGATTTCGCTATCTAAACCTGGTCGACCACTATTAGTTGTAATATTTAGTCCAGCAACTTGACCTTGTAATGTTTGGACTGAGCTAGCATTGGGACTTATGTCTTCTACAGCTTCGATTGAAGGAGGAGCCATTCTTTGTAAAGATTTATTTTTTTTAGTATCATAACTATTAACAATCACTTCATCTAAATTACTCTTATCACTCTGTAAATAAATTTTTAAGACGTTGTCTTTTCCTAAAGTAATATATTTTGTAAAGAAACCAATTGAGCTTATTGCCAATTTATTTCCTGATTTTGCATCTAATATAAAAGTTCCATTAACGTCTGTTGTTGTTTTTTCGGTTTTACCATTAATGGCTATAATGGCATTCTGTAAAGGTAAATTGTCGCTATCATAAACAATACCTTTTATTGTTCCAATTTTTAAGTCTTTATTATAAGTAGTAATGGTTTGGTTTTGCTTTAGTTTTTTTAAATATCGTTGGTATTTCCATTGGTTGTTTAAATCTAATCCAAACCAATTTAATTGATCGTATTGTTGAGATGGTGTATAGTTTTTATATGGTGCAAAGCGTTGTACATTAAAATTAGTATTCTTAAAACTTTTATAAGCATTACGTCTAAAACTAGAATAATACGTAGAACGATAAATAGGATTAAAACTCCAATTATGAGGTTTAAATTCATCTAAAGATGCATCGTACATACTTGCTAAAAGTTCGGCGGTTACTTTATCGCCTTTTGGGCCTTTAATTTTAAACTTCCAAGTTTCGTCTGTTCCTGGTTGAAGCTTGTCTCTAAAGGTTAGCGTTTCAATCTCTAAATCTGTTTTAGGATAAGGCACATTTATTTTAACCGTATTTGAGTGAAAGCTATTAAAAGCAGCAAAACTATAATGTACAACAAAGCCACCAAGGTCTTTTGTAGAAACTGGAATTCGAATGGTTTTACTGTTTCTGTTAAGTTTTACAATCTCTGTTTTAAAAATTTTATGATCTTTTTCTATGTCTACAGTAATCCAAATATTTTCTGCTGCAGTGGCTAAAGTTAGTTCCACAGTATCGCTAGTTGTATATTGTTCTTTATTTGTTGTTATACGAAATAATTTATTGTCTTCCAACACAGTACTAGTATCTTTATCACTAAACAGTCTGGTTTTAGCTTCGTCTTTTACGTCTTGACCAAATTTATCTTTAGTTTCAAGAATGACGATATATTCACCAGATTGCCATTTTTTAATGTTGCCTAAATTTATTTTTTTAGATTTTTCGGTATTGAACTTTTTACTGAAAACCAATTCGCCTTTTTTCCAATTCTCGGTTTGGTGCTCGTTTGTAAACGCTTCGTGCGGGAAACGTTGCTTAAATTCGGTTTCTGTAAAATTCTGGTAATCTGGAGCAAGCCATGGTCTTGGTCTTAACACGTTATCAGGCGCTTTTAATTTGTAAATTTTTAGGGTTCCTTTTGCAGATACAAACTCGCCATTTAGATTTTTTGTGTCTATAGTTATTTTATGCTCTTTATTTGTTTTGTCTAAACTGTTGCTAATACCAATAGTAGCAGTTAAAGCATGATAACCTACATTAACAATGGTTTTGGTGCTTCTGGTTTCGCCATTAATATCTGTAACATCTGCGGTTATTTCATATTTAAAAATAGGAAGACTTTCTTTATCCACGCTTTCGTCTGGAATGGCTTTAAAAGTTATTTCGTAATTTCCTGAGGCATCAGTTGTGGTTTCGCCTTCTGTAATTTCTTGACCTTGATCGACAGTATTATTTGGTTTTCTCCAATAATACCATCGTGGATATTGCACATTTCGTTTTACACGATATACTACTTTTGCATCGCTAATTGTTGAGCCAGCAAAAGCTAATGCTTCGCCTATAACCTTAACACTGTCGTTAACCTTTACAGTTTCGGTTATGGATTTAAAATTGGTTTCGAATTTAGGACGTTTATATTCTTCAACTTGAATATTGGTATAGCCACTATTATAATCATCACCTTGAAGACGAACACTAAAATTTCCTGTTAATCCACCTTGAGGTAAAATAAATTCTCCTGAAACCGAACCGTAATCGTTAGTTACTAATTCTAATTCTTTTATAATTTTACCATTAACATTTAATATTTTTGCTTGTATTTTCTGGTTTGCAACAACTTCAGATTTATTATTAAATGTTTTTATAGAAATACCTTTAAAATAAACCGTTTGTCCTGGTCTGTAAATGCTTCTGTCTGTAAAAACAAAAATGCTATATCTAGGTTTTTTGTTGTTGTTTCTATTTCTGTAATAGTTATTTAGATAAAGATTGGAATAATAGGCAACATCTCCAGAAACCTCAATTTTTACATTAGCATTATTTTGTTTTTTACGAGATTTAGTAATGCTTAGTTTTCCGTTAGAATCTGAAGTAGTGTTTACAGTTTCTATTTCTTCCTTACCATAAATATAATCTAATCTTATTTTTGCATTTGCAATAGGTTTACCATTATTTCTGTCTATAACTTGCAAATATTTTTTTGTAGAATCTTCGTACTCTAGCATTGCAATATTGGTGATTTGCACTAGAGTGTGCGCATTAAAATTTTCTTTTAAAGCTGAAGTTTTTGCAGTTATTATATAGCGACCATTATCTAGCTTAGGCATCAAGATTTCGGTAGTATGAATTTGGTAATCTTGCTCGTTTTTAAGAGAAGCATCCCAGTTTTTAAAAGGTTTTAATTTCGCAATAAAGTCCTCTTGTTCTTCGGGTCGATATAGTTTTGCAAATTTATTATATTGATTTTCTGAAAGTTTATAAGCCAAAAGATTAATGGCGCTTAACTCTTTATACGTAACTAATAATCTAGCTTCTGTTTCAATAGGAAGCATAGTTTCTGTTAGTAGTTGCAGACTTGGTTGCTCCATATCTTGTTTTAAAACCATACATTGTTCTGCTCCTTTACTTTTTGGAAATTTTAATATTGCTGCGTCGCAAATAGCAATAGCTTCTTTAATTTTCCAACGTACATCTGTATTAGTTTTAGCATTGTAACTCGTGCCTTGTGTATAGTAAATAGATGCTAATTGATAATTATACAAAGCAGAAACTTCATGTGTTTTATGGTTTTCGATTTCAGACTTTAAAGCGTTAATATAAACAGTGTCTCTGTTATTAAAAGTAGCGTGTTGCCTTACGGTAAGTAAACGTTCTATATTTACAGAAGCTAAAGCATATGGTTCTTTGTCTTTTAAATGAAATTTTATAAGTTCTTTGTATAAATTTAAAGCATTTAATTCTAAAGACGAGGTGTCTTTAGACACAATATTTAAGTTAGCAAATTCATTTGAAGGAGATAAATATTTAGCATCATCTAATATAAATTTATAAGCTGGTTTTGTAATTCTACTTTCTTTGTGGTTGTAGAATATTAATGCATTGTGTGCTAAAAAATCGAATAATGTTGGTCTATAAATTCTAGAGTCTTTTTGTTTATTAATTATTACATCGAACGCTTCTAGGCTAGATTGCTGTAAAAGCAAACCATTATCAAGCGAATTTTTGTAATATAAATGGATTTCTTCAAACAAAGTTTCAAGATCCCAAGTTCTAAAATCTTGGGTGTCTACTTTATCGTTTGTTTTTGTACGGTTGTAAAATTTCCATCTATTTTGCTGGAAGTACTGCCAATATAGGGTAGCTAAAATATTTTCTAAAACGTTTTTAGTTGGTGCTTTACTTATTTTAATTTCAGCTTTAAAAGCATCAATAATTTTAAGTTGCGCATCTTCTTCAAGCGTAAGCATAAACTTACTTTTAAACAACATTATTTTAATAAGTTGTGCGGTGTTGTTTTCGGCTTTAGCCTTAACTTCAATTTTTTCTAATGCCTTTAAAGCAGATTTTGGCAAACCTTTAATCTCAAAATTTTCAACAGTATTCCATAGTTTGGAATAGTTGTTGTCTTGAGATAAAGCGGTATTGGCAAAAAGAATAATAATTAATATGGTAACTAATTTGTTCATTTTAATTGTTTTTAGGCAATATTTTTGCAAAGCTTCTTACAAAAAACTAAATGCGTAATATAAGCGTTTTAATGAGTAAACTGAGTTTTTTTAAAAGTAAAGCTTTTATTTTCCACTAGAAAACAAAAACAATGCCAATAGATTATTATTTTAGCACTAACTTATAAATTATGAAAAAAGCATCGTTGGTTTTACTTTTATTCCCTCTATTATTGATTGGTCAAAATAGCCTTTTAGATGCCGAAAAATTAATTGAAAGCAAGAAGTATTATAAGGCTGAAATCATTCTTTCTAATTACCTAAAAGATAACGCTAGCGATACTAATGCTATCGAATTACTTGGCGATATCTATGGTCACCAAAAAAAATGGGATAAGGCTATTACGTATTACAAACAGTTAGTAGAAAAAAAGCCAACCCAAGCTAATTCCCATTATAAATATGGAGGTGCTTTAGGCATGAAAGCATTATCTATTAATAAATTAAAAGCTTTAGGAATTATTGGAGATGTAAAAGAAGCTTTTTTAAAAGCAGCAGAACTCGATGTAAACCATATTAAGGCTCGTTGGGCTTTAGTAGAATTATATATGCAGTTACCAGCTATTGTTGGTGGTAGTAAAAGTAAAAGCTTTAAATATGCAAATGAGCTTGAAAACCTTTCTAAAGTTGAAGGCTATTTAGCAAAAGGCTATATTTATGAATATGATAATGAACCAGAATTAGCTGAGGATTTTTATAAAAAAGCCATAAAAGAAAAAGGTTCTTTAACGTGTTTTGATAAACTAACAAATATTTTTGTAAAGCAAGAGAAATCTATTGAAGCCATCTCTAATATTGAAGCTGCACAAGTTAAACACGAACGTAATGGTTTGCATTACCAACTAGGTAAAGTGTGTGCAGATTACAATGTGCAATTAGAAAAAGGTGCCTTTTGCCTTAAAGTGTATATCGATAATTATAGTGCAAGAGATGGCGTGCCAAAAGCTTGGGCTTATTATAGATTAGCGCAAATTTATAAGCATAAAAAGGAAAAAAAAGAAGCATTAATCTGGATTGATAAAGCGATTGCAGAGTTGCCTAAAATTGATGTTTTTAAAGCGTTTAAAATTGAGATTGAGAACTTGTAGTTTATCTAAATAAAAATTAATGCGTTATTACGAATTTTCAATAGAAAAAGCGTAGTAATCTGCTTAATTCTAATTCTAGAGATTGCAGCAGCCGTACCTCCTTCGCAATGACGACTCGTATTAATAGTTAGGTTAATTAACTTTAAAAATCAATAAGCAATTCATATATTTACACTTCATTATACAACTCTATGAACGTACATTTTATAGCCATTGGCGGTAGTGCTATGCACAATCTTGCAATAGCTTTACATAATAAAGGATACAAAGTTACAGGAAGCGACGATACTATTTTCGAGCCTTCAAAATCACGATTAGAAGCTAAAGGTTTATTGCCTAACGCTTTTGGTTGGTTTACAGAAAAAGTAACCTCAAATTTAGATGCTATTGTTTTAGGAATGCATGCTAAAAAGAATAATCCAGAATTATTAAAAGCCCAAGAACTTGGCTTAAAAATCTACAGCTATCCAGAGTTTTTATACGAGCAATCTAAACATAAAACCAGAGTAGTTATTGGTGGAAGCCACGGTAAAACAACTATTACATCTATGATTTTGCATGTTATGCATTACCATAATTGCGATGTAGATTATATGGTTGGCGCCCAATTAGAAGGTTTCGATGTCATGGTTAAACTAACCAAAGACAATGATTTTATTGTTTTGGAAGGTGACGAGTATTTAAGTTCACCAATAGACAGACGCCCAAAGTTTCATCTTTACAAACCAAATATTGCTTTGTTAAGCGGTATTGCCTGGGATCACATTAACGTGTTTCCAACTTACAAGAACTATGTAGAGCAATTTAGTATTTTTGTAAATTCTATAGTGCAAGGCGGAAGTATTAACTATAATGAAGAAGATAAAGAGGTCAAACGCGTAGTGGAATCTAGCGAAAACCAAATTAGAAAATTGGCTTATAAAACGCCAGAATACACTGTAGAAAATGGAGAGACCTTGCTAGAAACTCCAGAAGGTTTGTTGCCAATAGAGGTTTTTGGAAAACATAACTTAAACAATCTTGCAGGCGCAAAATGGATTTGCCAACACATGGGAATCGACGAAGACGATTTCTACGAAGCTATAGCAACATTTAAAGGAGCAAGCAAACGCCTTGAAAAAATAGCAGAAAGCAATACAAGTGTTGCTTATAAAGACTTTGCACACTCGCCAAGCAAAGTAAAAGCGACTACAAATGCAGTTAAAGAGCAATACGAGAATAAAACATTAGTGGCCTGTTTAGAATTGCATACCTATAGTAGTTTAAATGCTAATTTTTTAAAAGAATATAAAGGCGCTTTGGATGCTGCAGATATTGCAGTTGTTTTTTATTCGCCGCACGCTGTAGAAATTAAAAAACTAGAAGAAGTTACCCAAGAGCAAATTGCGAATGCTTTTAAAAGAGACGATTTAATTATTTATACTAATCCAGAAGCGTTTAAAGATTTTTTATTTTCCCAAAATTTTGATAACAAGGCTTTGTTGTTAATGAGTAGTGGTAATTATGGTGGTTTGGATTTTGAGGATTTAAAAGACTTGATTGGGTAAGTTTGTTTAACTTATCTGTGCATGATTAGTTGTGTGATTAAGCACATAATTTAGCAAATAAAACCAAATAGAAAATTTGCGAGAATTTTCGAAAGTAATCAAGAACCAAGTAATTAATTATACATGTCGTTGCACAACTTTTTCTTAAAGAGTTATTAAATAATTTTCATTTATTATGCTAATATTTTTATAGTTATCCTTTTCCTTAGAACAGTTTTACAGCATAATTAAGTTTAAGTATATAGTTTTTAAGCTGCAATTTTGATTTTTTGATATTCGCTTTTCAGGTATATGATTGTATACTCCCAGATGTCTTCTTTCGGTATTATTAAACTTTTTTAGTTGATTATTACAACAATGATTATTTTCTAAACAAAAAATTTAAAATCTAATTTTAGTATATTTGAAAAAAATTATTTCCATGAAAAAATTAATACTTAGTTTATTAACATTATGCCTTGCCTTTAGTTACAGCTTTTCTCAAGAAATTAATGTAAACCTTAGTGACACTAATAACAAATCTATTCAATACGATGGAGTATTTAGGTGTTACACTACAGAAATAGAGGCAATATTAGATAAAAAATTTCCAAACAGAGGATCAAAAGAAGACTTTGAAAATTGGATAAATGAAGAAATTAAAAAGAAAAATAAAGCGGTTTTAAATAAAAGTTCTCAAAGTAAAGTAGTTAGAACAATACCTGTGGTATTTCATATTTTAAGTGACGGTGTTGGTGTTGATAATGTTAGTCAATCTTTAATTGATGCCCAAATAGCCCAAATAAATTTAGATTTTGCTAATCAATCTGGAAGTACAATTCCAGTTTCTGTTGATTCTGAAATTCAGTTTTGTGCAGCAAGACAAAGCCCAATTGGACAAAATTTATCCGAATATGGAATAAATAGAATCACTAAATTTGGAGATGGACCATTTGGTGTAACTGAATTACAAAACTCAATAAAGCCTGTTACACAATGGGATCCAGAACAATATTTAAATATTTGGGTAGGGCCTTTGTCAGGCACTGTGTCAGGCGGCGCTCTTTTAGGATACGCCCAATTTCCTGAAGCTGCTTCATTAAGTGGAATTGGAACAGGAAATGGAGGAGCTAGTACTGATGGTGTAGTAATAGCTTCCTATACTGTAGGCTCTAAAGCCAATCCAAATCCTGAAAGTGGAATTTATGCAACTGGTATTACTCTTACACATGAAATTGGTCATTGGTTAGGACTAAGACACATTTGGGGAGATGGACCATGCAGTGTCGATGATTTTTGCGCAGATACACCAGAATCTGATGCTCCAAATTTTGGATGTTCTGCATCAGGTGGTAGCTTTTCATGTGGTACACCAGATATGATATCTAATTACATGGATTATACATCAGATGCATGTAAAAACACATTTACTGCAGATCAATCTGCTAGAATGAATATAGTCCTTGATGGATCAATAAGAAGAAAGTCTTTAGTCGAGTCTTCAGAAGTATGTGAATTAGCACCTGTGTACAATTTAGATGCAGGATTGGAATTAATTAATTTAAATAATCCAGATTGTACAACTACCATAACTCCAGAATTAAAATTAACTAATTTAGGAGTAACGAATTTAACACAAGCAACAATTGAATATAATATTGATTCTTCAGGTATTCAAACAATAAATTGGACTGGAAATTTACTTACTAATGAATCTACAGTAATAACTATTCCAGAACAAACTCTAGCGAGAGGCTTCCATTCTATCACTATAGAGGTTACAAATCCTAATAGTGGAGTGGATGAGGAAACGCAAAACAATGACGTATTTAAGCTTTTTAGTATAGATTTTTACGATGAAGAGACCATTAATTTTACTTTAAAACCAGATAATTTTGGATCTCAAACTACTTGGGAATTTAGAGATGAAACTAATACTGTTATTTATTCTGGAGGACCATATACAGATTTTGATTCAACAGAAATTACAGAAGTGTTTGCTATAAATTCAAATGGTTGTTACACCTTTAGTATTTTCGATAGTAATGATAATGGAATATGTTGTGATTTTGGTAACGGATTTTATAATTTAAAAACACCATCTGGAACTGTCATTAAAAATGGAGCTATATTTGGCAGTAGTGAGGTAACAAATATTTTATTAGAAAACTCGGTTCTTTCTACCCAAGATTTCTTTATTAATAATGCTATAAAACTATACCCAAATCCAGTAACAAACTTTGTAAATATTTCTGTTGGAGATACTAATAATTTACCAGACAGTTATATAATTTATAATGTCCTTGGCCAAAAATTGGCTAGTACTAATATTAGTAATAGTACAGACCTAATTATAAATACAAAACGTTTTAGTAGCGGAGTTCATTTTATAAAAATATTTAAGGATGATATGGCACAGGTTTTTAGATTTATAAAAAGATAAGTTTTTTAAACTTTAATTTATATAAAAATTTTAAAAGTTTGGATTTTAATTAATCCAAACTTTTTTAGTATTTATACTTTTCTTTCCATCTGGATTTTAAAAAATCGCGTTGTGCGTTTTCTCTAGCATTATTGCCTGGATTGTAAAGTTTAGTGTTTACTATTTGTTTTGGTAAAAACTCTTGGGACACAAAATTGTTTTCGTAATTATGCGAGTAATTATAGTTTTCACCATAGCCAATCTCTTTCATAAGTTTAGTTGGCGCATTTCGCATCGCTAACGGAACAGATAAATCACCTGTTTGTTTAACTAGTTCTTGTGCATTACCAATAGCCATATATGCAGCATTACTTTTTGGAGAACAAGCCAAATAAGTTGCGCATTGACTTAATATTATTCGCGATTCTGGATATCCAATAGCTGAGACTGCTTGAAATGTAGTATTTGCCATAACTAAGGCAGTTGGATTAGCATTACCAATATCTTCACTAGCTAAAATTAACAAACGTCTCGCAATAAATTTAAGGTCTTCACCGCCTTCAACCATTCTTGCTAAATAATAAACAGCTGCATTAGGATCGCTACCACGAATAGATTTTATAAAAGCAGAAATAATATCGTAATGTTGCTCCCCAGTTTTATCATATCGCACAGTACTATTTTGCACTTTTTCTAAAACCAATTTATTTGTTATTTTTATTTTGTTGGAAGCTTCAGAACTCACAATGAGTTCAAAAATATTAAGCAATTTTCTAGCATCACCTCCAGAAAATTTTAAAAGAGCTTCCGTTTCCTTAAGTTTTATATTTTTTTTAGACATTTGCACGTCAGTTTCAATTGCACGTTTTAAAAGTATCTCTAAATCCTTTTTCTCAAAAGGTTTTAGTGTATAAACCTGACAACGTGACAATAGTGCGGGAATCACTTCAAAACTTGGGTTTTCGGTTGTAGCTCCAATTAGTGTTATCCAACCTTTTTCAACAGCTTGTAAAACCGAATCTTGTTGAGATTTGCTGAATCTGTGAATTTCGTCTATAAACAAAATAGGATTCTTAGTCGTAAATATTCCGCCACTTTGTTTTGCTTTTTCTATAACCTCACGAACTTCCTTAACACCCGAATTAATTGCGCTTAAGGTATAGAAAGGTCTCCCAGAAGTCTCTGCAATAATATTAGCAAGCGTGGTTTTTCCTATTCCTGGAGGTCCCCAAAAAATCATTGAAGCGATCATGCCTAAATTAATTTGTTTTGTTAGTGTTCCATTTTTACCAACCAAATGTGCTTGGCTAACATAGTCCGCTAATATTTTAGGTCTTAATCTTTCGGCTAAAGGAATATTCATAAAGTAAAATTAAACATTTTTTTGTGTAATTATTACCTCTTTAATTAATTCTTCAATTACTGACATTGTAACATCATTCTAATTCTTGGATTGTAAATTGCTATATTTATTTTAATATGAAAAAAGAAGAACAAACTTTTACGTTTTCATTAGATACGCTTTTGTATCCAATTCTTTTTGTGCTATTAATTTGGTTGGTTTTTGCTATAGAAATTCGTTTTGGTTTACGTTTCAATAAATACGGTGTATATCCACAAACCTTAAAGGGACTTCGTGGTATTTTGTTTAGTCCGTTTATACATTCGGGGATTAAGCATTTATATTCTAATACTATTCCTTTATTTGTATTGTCTTCAGTATTATTTTATTTTTATAAGCCAATAGCATTTAAAGTAATTATTTATGGTGTTTTGGTTTCAGGATTTATAACTTGGTTAATAGGTAGACCATCTTATCACATTGGAGCAAGTGGTTTAATATATGTATTATTTAGCTTCAGTTTTTTTAAGGGTCTTTTTGCAAGACATTATAAACTAATTGCATTATCTTTAGTTGTTGTTTTTCTTTATGGAAGTATGTTTATGTACGCTTTTCCTATTGACGAAAAAATCTCTTGGGAAGGACACACAGCTGGCTTAATAACAGGATTAATATTTGCTTTATTTTTTAGAAAAGCAATAACCAAACCAAAACTTTATGTTTGGGAACAGCCAAATTATAACGAAGAAGAAGATGAATTTTTAAAGTATTTCGACGAAAACGGAAACTTTATAGAATTGTCTAGGGAAAATGAATGGTTTACAGAAACAGATGAAATATTAGAGGAGATTTCTAAAATCAATTATATATTTAAAGATAATGAATAATAGACTTACAAACGTTGCCTAACAACTTCATATAAAAAAACCCCACAGGCTACAGAAACGTTAAGAGATTCTATTTTACCTAATAAAGGTAGTTTAGCTTTCGCATCTACTAATTTTAAAACAGACGGATTAATACCACGACCCTCACTTCCCATTATAATTGCACAAGGCTCTTTAAACGAAACATCGAAAATAGTATCTTCCGTTTTTTCTGTAGCAGCAATAACTTTTATACCACAAGCTTGCATATGGAACATGGCATCTTTAATATGATCCACTTTACAAATTGGAACTTTAAATACAGCACCAGCACTTGTTTTTATTGTATCTCCATTTACTGGAGCACCGCCTCTTTTTTGTACAATAATACCATGAACACCTGTACATTCTGCAGTTCTAATAATAGCACCAAAATTTCTTACATCACTTAATTGATCTAATAAAAGAAACAAAGGAGTAATCTCATTTGCAATAGTTTTTTCTACTAAAGTATCTAGATCATGGAATTTTATAGGCGATATTTTGCCTACAGCACCTTGATGATTATTTTTTGTTAGTTTGTTTAATTTCTCAACGGGAACATAGGAGTAATTAATGTTTTTTTTTTTGAGTTGCGTCTCTAATTCTGTAAATAACTCTCCTTTAAGCCCTTTTTGTAAATAGATTTTATCTATAGTTTCATTTGCGTTAATTGCTTCAATTATTGCTCTTAAACCGTAAATTTGAGTATTATCCTTCATATTGAAACAAAGGTATAAAAAAAGAGTCTGAATAATTTAATTATGCAGACTCTTAATAAAAATTAAATTTTATTTAATTAGTTACCTGTTAGTACAATATCTGCTTTAAATGTGTTAGCAAATACAGTTTGACCAATTTTTAAAGTGAATTGATCAGTACATGGGTCATAAGTTCCAGTACCACCTGAAAAAGGAGCACTAGCTGTAACAGTAACGCTATTGTCATCATTTAAAGTAATAGTAGATGGGTATGGTAAAGATCCCGGAGTTACGCAACCAGCACAAAGGGTACTAACAAAGTTTGGCCCCCAAGTCGTATCTAGGGTCCACATATTAGTTTCACCAGGAACAGGAGTAAAAGTGCTTGTATAAGCAGGGTAATCTCCTGGATTTAAACCTAGATCGTTAGAAAATGCATCTCCAGTATATGTAGCACTAATTTCAAAGTTACAAACTTCTAAATCGTAAGTAACTTGTTTACTACCATCTGATAAACCAATTTGATAATCTGGATTGGTTGTAGATAATAGTGTAAAACGTAAATTATAGTTTTCGCCAGTCATTATTGGTGTAAAGTCTATAGTACCTTCTTGGTCTAAAGCATCGAGTTTTACTTTAAAATTACCTAATTCATCTGCTGGATAAGTTCCACTAATTAAGTCTATAGAATAAGTAATTACTTGCCCTTGCGCATTTGTTCCATATGGTAATGAAAATGGGATAGCTGTAATTCCTTTATTTGTAAATGTTTTTGATGACATTTCATCAAATTGAATCCAACCAGAATCTGAATTACCTCCGTTTAGAGTTGTGTTGTCATCATTTTCACAGCTTACTATAAATAAGCATACTAATAACGATTTTAAAATTAAATTTATATTTTTCATAATGTATTATTAGATTTTTGTTAATGTAAAGCTTTGTAATGTATTAGGACCTCCAGCACAAGATGAATTAGGATCTTGAAGGTAATTTACAGTAATAACGTTATCACTAGTTAGTGAATATGAAGCGTTGTTAGCACCAGCAGAATCTAAAATATATGAAACACCAGTTGTACAAGCAACGTTTATATCTATTTTAGAAGCCAAGTTTAAAACATTACATGCTAAACTAAGATTAACAGTTACGTCTGTTGCTACATTAGCTGCAGGCAAAAAAACAGTTTCAAACACTCTAGCTGTTTCCGTACTTCCAACGCTAATGCTTACAGTTTCTCCATCAGGAAAATTACCAGTACTATTTACATCATTAATTGTATAATTTCCAACTAAATAAGTATCAGGTACAGGACATATTTGAAAAATACTAACTTGATGAGACATTGTGCTAACTATACCACCATCAAGAGATGCTAAATTAAATACTATAGTTTCTGCACTAGCTTCAACACTAGTATCTACACCATCGACAGTTAATATTCCAATATATTCTCCTGCAGGTATTGTTACTGTACTATTAAAAGAATAGTTTTCTGTATCTGCAGTAGATGCATCATCATCAACAGTAACTGTAACGGATCTATTTGCACTAGACACTGTAGTTACTCCAATTTCAATATCTACAGTTCCATCCTCATCAATAGTAACAGGCAAATCTGAATTAACGGTATTAAATACTGCTAATGCTTGGCCTCCTTCGTTATCGAAGATTGTATTTTCATTTTCGTCGCATGATATAAATAATACCGCAACAAATAATATTAATATTTTTTTCATAATTTTCATTTTTTATAATTTTTTATTTTTAGTAACCAGTGTTTTGTTCTAAAAGAGAATTAATATCAAGTTCTCTTAGAGGAACTGGTAAAGTAAATCTTTTGTCTGTATTAGACATTGTACAAGCACTAGCATTTGCTGTAGCGCAATCTAAAGGTTCACGATCTAATGTTCTATTTCCTCTAGTGCCTAATCTTTTTAAATCTACCCAACGGTGTCCTTCGTAAACTAACTCTAATCTTCTTTCATCAAGAATCGCTCCAAAAGCATCTGCTTGTGAAGAATAACTAGGAGTAGGCTGTGCAGATCCTAAACGTGCATCTCTAATTTGTTTAATTAAATTTGCTGCAGTCGAAAAGTCATTAGCATCTGCTGCGGCTTCTGCAGCGATAAATAACATTTCTGATGATCTAAATATTTTTAAATCATTCATTAAATTTACGGTTTCAGAACCTGGATATTTTCTACAAACTAATACATCGTCGTTTATGTAATCATCTTCGTTTAAATAATCAGTCGAAATAATTGATGTTGGATCAATGTATACTGTTTTTCTAATATCGTTATTATCATAAGTATTGTAAAGTTCGCGATCCATTTCCATAAAAGGAGTACCAGTTATTGTACTATTACCAAAAGCAAAAAGACTTCCAGCAGTTCCACCACCAGCAGTTCCTTGATTATCGTATGAATCATTTTGAGTTCGCTCTAGTTTGAAAATAATTTCAGCATTAGAGGTATCTAACCAGATATTGGAAAAATTTCCTTGGTTTGCAATTGGGTAATCGTTTAATAATTCATTAGCTAAAGTTCCAGCTGTTGTATAATCTTCTCTGTATGCTGCCATTCTAGCTCTTAATGCCTTTACAAAATCTTTACCTATACGCGTTACATTTGTATTTGTATTTGCTAAAAGAGAATTAGCTAGAGTTAAATCATCTTCAATAAAGTCAAACACAACACCATTTGTATTTCTAGCTACTTCTTGGCCAATTATTGGCACAAAATCTAAAGCTATAGCGCCTAATGCAGAATCATCTGTATAATCTGTTGTAAAATAAGTTTGTAATTGAAAATGACTATATGCCCTTAGAGCATAAGCTTGACCAAGAATATTATTATAGTCATCCACTTCAGTCGCTTCTGGAGTTATATCACTTGCAGCTTCTAATAAGGTATTTATACTTGCAAGAGCAATATAATACTTTATCCAAATCGTAGCAGGAGCACCACTAGCTGAATTTAATACTAAAGAGTATTGAACTTGATTTTGACCACCATTAACTAAACCTAATGTCCATTCATCAGTATAATTTGCATTAAACCTAATTTCAGCAGTATGGTCTATTCTGTTGTATGCTCCAAATAATCCAGCTTGTAAATCATCTACATTCTGAAAAGCATTTTCGGCTAAAAGTAAACCAGGCTGTTCTATATCTATTGCATCATTACATGAAGCTAATACAAAGGCTATCATTATAATTGCAACTATGTTATTTATTTTTTTCATTTTATTTTTATTTTATTTTAATTAAAGTCCTAATTCTAAACCGATAGAAATAATTCGAGGAGTAGGATAATTGCTTTGAGTAGATGCAAATCCTTCAGCATCATTACCTCTCCACCCAGTAAAAGTTACCATGTTTTCTGCATTAGCAAACAATCTAAGTTGACTAAGTTTAAGAGCTTCTAATTTATCTCTTGAGAAACTATATCCAAAACTAACAAATCTTAATCTTACATAGTCTGCACTTTGTAAAAACCTATCTCCATTAGTAATATCTAAATTTGTTGCTGTTAGAGATGGGATGTCGGTAATTCTATTAGTAGGTGTCCAAGCTCTTAATATATCATTAGTGGCTCTAAATTGACCAATATTATTTGGATCTATATAATCTTCGTAATCAAAATCAAATCTATCTACACCAAATACATAGTTAAATTGTGTAGAGAGGAAGAAACCTTTATAGTCTAATTCAAAACCTACGCTACCTTGATAATCTGGGAATCTGTTCTTACCTGTAAACACTCGATCTTCATCTGGATCTGGATTTTGAGTTAAGTTACCGTCTTTATCTAAAAATAGTGCATTACCATTTGCTGGATTAACACCTGCATATCTTACTAAATAGTACTGAAATATTTTACCACCTTCTTCAATAGTAGAATCTCGAGCCCCAAAGCGTGCTTGTTTGTTGTAGTTTCCTACAAAATTAGCAGTTAAATTAAGACCATCAGCATTTTTTAGGATATTATAATTTAAAGATAAATCGACACCCTTATTTATTAATTCACCTGAGTTAACAAATAATCCTGTAGTTCCTGTAATTGCAGATGTAGGTAAAAATTGAAAAACATCTGTTGTTTTTCTTTGGTAAACATCTAGAGAACCTCTAAATCTTCTGTCGAAAACTTCCCAATCAAGCCCAATATTTGCCTGCGCAGTAGTTTCCCATTTAAGATCTGGGTTTGCTATTTGTGCTTGAACAATTGAATTTTGGTTTGCATAACCATTACCAGACGCAAACAAATCTAAACCTAAAGCACTAGCACTAAAGGGTGCAAATTGGCCAATAGCTGAACTTATATCCTGGTTACCTGTTGTACCATAAGAACCACGAAGTTTAAGTAAAGAAAACGCTGAATTATCCATAAAAGACTCTTGGTCAATATTCCAACGTCCAGAAACTGCATAAAATGTTCCCCATCTATTAGTTTCACTAAAACGGTAAGATGCATCTCTTCTAAGAGTAAGACCTAATCCGTATTTTTTATCGAAATCATAATTTAAGTTAGCAAAATAAGAAAAAAGCCCTGCATTATTGTAAGCTGCGTTAGCATCATCAATATAAAAATCGTTATCTCCATTATCTGGCACAAAGCCATTTCCATCTCCTGGGAAATAAGTTTTTGGATCTAAACCACGTGATCTAAAACCAAATGCTCTTAAGTGGGACTTAATGTACTCCACGTAAACACCTGCATCAATAGTGTTTTTTTCAGCAAATTGCTTGCTATAGGTTAAAGAGTTTACAATATCTAAAGTAATAGATCTTGTAGATTGTTGGTCTACTGTACCTGGTTGATCTTCTCCAACGCCAGCAAAGAAAACAGAGTTAAAAGAATCTGGTCCTTCTGCTCTTAGTCTTTGTTCTTCTGTGAAATCTGCACTTACTAGTGTATTAGCACTAATTTCTGGAGTTAATTTATAACTAGCACTAACGCTACCTAAAATTTTAATTTCATTTTCAGATCTTTCGTAAGTTGCTAATCTATCTAACAATAATAACGGCGTTAAAACAAAAGATGGCGGTATAGATCCACCTTCTCCAGGTACATACTCCGATGGAGAAACGTAAGGTAAAGAACGATAAGCTCCTAAAACATAGTTTCTATTTACATTTCCTGTGCCAATACTATTTGGCTCCTCGTTTTCAGAGTAGTTTAAAGATAAAGAGGTATTATACGTGAATCTATCGTTAGAAGATTTACCAGTTGTATTATTTCTAATATTAAATCTCTTTAAAGAACTTTCTACTAAAACACCCTTTTGATCGAAATAACCAAAAGAAGTAAAAGAATTTACATTTTCTCCACCAGATGTTAAACTTAAAGTATGATTTTGAGTTAAAGCTTGCCTAAAAAATACTTCTTCCCACTCAGTATCTGCATAATTGGCAATAGCATTAATTTCTGCATCGCCAAGGCCATTACCTCTTCCTCTTCCAACAGACCTTTCTAATTCAAGCTGTTGCTTTGAATTCATTAAGTTATAATCATTTCCTTGAAGGTTTGCTACACTAGTTATACCCGTGTAATTAACCTTAAAATTCCCGTTATACTTACCTCTTTTAGTAGTGATTATAACTACACCATTAGCACCTCTATTTCCATAAATAGCTGTAGCACCTGCATCTTTAAGAACCTGAACGGAAGCAATTTCTGAAGGATTTAAACTTCTAAAATTGTCTTCATCAACAGGAATTCCATCCATAATAAATAAAGGCTCAGTGTTACCAGTAAGAGATCCAACACCTCTCAAGTTAATTTCACTGTTTGCACCAGGTTGACCACTACCAGTTGTAATGTTTAAACCTGCAACTTGACCTTGTAAAGTTTGGACTACGGATGCATTTGGTCTTGTTTCGATTGTTTCTGCTGACACAGTCTGGATAGCCGTTGTTGTTGTAGGCTTTGTTCGTTTAATGTCATAAGCGCCCCTAATAACTACTTCTTCTAACACATTCTCTTGCATTACAAAACTTATATTGTTATTAATGCCTACAGTTCTTTCTTCTGTGTTACCAACATAAGAAAACACAAGAACATCTCCTGTCTTTGCTGAAATCGAATAATTACCATCGAAATCTGTTGCAGTACCATTACTTGTACCTTTAACAACTACATTAACTCCAGGTAACGGCAAATTGTCACCATCGGTGATTGTACCTGAAATTGTTTTTCCTTGTGCGAACGAGAGTTGCACAACAAACGCTAGTAATAACGTTAAAATTCCACTAAACTTTGTTTTCATTTTATATTTTATTTGAATTAGTCTGTTTCAAAAATCATAATAAAAAGTTAATTAAACAACTTTTTTATCATAATTTTCAATAATAAATTGGAAACACTTTTAGTTTTTCTCAATATTTTTCTTAATAATCTAGGTTTTATTAGTCGTTAACTCATACCTATAAGAGTAACATATTAAGTGTTTGTTCTTAATAATGTATTTATGTTTTTATTTTTAAATAGATTAGTAATTAATTACTCTTTCGACTGTATCGATTTAAAATAGTATTATACCTAAAACCTTATAAGTATGGATTAAATTTTAAATAGAGCATATAAAAGAATTAAAGTGTAACCTTAAGTAGTTTTCAAATTACAATAGAGTATATGGATTACTAAACTACTAAAGTTGGTATGGAACAGTATTGTAAATTGCAGTTAGCTTCTAAGAACTGAATATGGTTAAAAAAGTTATGTTAAAGCTGATTTTTAATAGCCTATTAAATAGCCATTTCAAGTCCAACCTCCCATGTGTTTTTGCGCGAAGGCTTAAGGTTTAGATTATTGTTAGATGTTGGTAAGCTATATTGAATGTTACCAAAATAAGATTGCTCAATAGTATTAAAATTACCACCTCCTCCATAAGGCTTTTGAACTTAGGCACTATGTTTATTGCTTCAAAACTTATAACAGAATTAATTGTGATTTTCAGATTTGCCAGCTTTCCCAGATTTTGTAGTTATTAAAATAATACCATTTCTACCTCTGTTTTTATATAGTGCAGTTGCAGTTCCACCTTTTAATATATTTATAGACTCGATATCATCTGGATTAATATCTGCACCATTATCACCAAAATCAACTTAAGCTTAGTTTTCATTATCATATTTATCTAATTAACGTGAGTTCGATTTAAGACACACCAATATTAGGTAAAAATCTCTGTATTTTAATACTAGGTTTTGAGTCCAAAAAAGAATAAGCTGTTAACCCAGCTATTAAGTTTCCTAAAAAATTATCAAAAGACCGATGTCTAGAATGTTCAATTTGGCACGTG
>Ga0114957_1001128_pt1 | contig 31071 bp, 18 predicted proteins | sample BantaG_FD_87175 | JGI IMG/M metagenome (GOLD analysis project Ga0114957, IMG submission 87175) | Marine algal microbial communities from Bantry Bay, Ireland - BantryBay_4 metaG | ecosystem: Host-associated > Algae > Red algae > Unclassified | place: Bantry Bay, Ireland | collected 2014-11-21
ATTATACATATATATTATATATATCTATTCTTCTTTAAATCTGACGATTTCTTAATGGATTTTTCTATCCATATTTCGTCTCTTATGATCTTATTATTTTCAAAAATATCTCAATGTTTTAAAATAATATGAACAATATATTCGTAAAAAATTTATCTATCTCTCTCCTATTTTAAAGGTATTTAGTTTCAAAAAATTGACATATATGAACTATTCGAGTAGCTTTTTTTTTATTAAAAAAATACATAAATTAAATTTATTTGATGTACATCTAAAATAGATAATAGCTTTTTTTGTTTTTTATATACAATGTTAAAGATTTAGTTTTTGAAATTTCAAAAATTTCAACTTCACTCCTACCCTCTTTATTTGTACATACAAAATATTGATAGTCAACATCTTAAGTGTATTTATAAATTTATATAAATACATACGCCTGTACTTATACAAGCAATTATAGTTAGTTAAAACTATGCGACGTATTTATATAATGACATACGTCTATACGCCTATAAATCTAGTTTTATGAGTTTATGTAAATACAAGCTTATGTATGCCTATAAAGTTGTATTTATGGGTTTATGTAAACCCGTATTTATATAAGTCTATAAGTATAGACTTATGAATTTATATAATTAAAGGCGTATCGGCTTATGTCTTTATATAAATTTATACTACCTTTGAAAAAAAACATAATATGGTAATATCTTTTATTTCTTATAAGGGTGGGGTAGGGAAGACCACACTTTCAGAAAATGTAGCAGTATGCTTTGCTCATACTGGAAAATCAGTATGCATAGTTGATGCAGATGATTCTGCTAATTCCGTAAGCTGGAGTAAACGCAGAGATTCCGATCTTCCAAAAATTGATGTCTATCATGAAAAAAAAGAAGACGAGATTGTATTTAAAATCAAAGAACTCAATGAAAAGTATGATCTGGTTATCATTGATAGTCCTCCAGCACAGGCTTCTATTTCTGATATGATAGTTTTAATGAGTAATTTGGTGATCGTGCCTTTGTTACCAAAAGGGGAACAGGAGACTAATACGATTAATCAATTGGTCCGAAAAATCAAATCACTCGAAGTGACCAAAGAGAAGAAAATACCTGTTTATTTTGTGATTAATGAATTTGATCCTCGTATTTCATTGCATAAGACTTTTGCAGGATCTATGGAAAAGGCATTTGGAGATAGAATTCTGAAATCACGGCTTCATAATAGAGTCGTTTATGCTGAAGTCACTCATGAAGGAAAAGGCGTTTTTGAGAGTGCAGACAAAAAGGCAAAAAATGAAATTGTCACACTAGTAAACGAAATAGGTAGTATAATTACTAAATCTTAATATCATGGCTAAAAAGAAAAAAACACCAGAAATTAAATTAAATAGTTTTGATAATATTTCTTTTGATAAGGAACCTGATTTGGATGCGGCTAAGAGCATTTTAGAAGAAAAGCAAGAGGAAATACCTGAAGTAGTAAAAACGCCTCCTGAGCCGATTACTCCACCTACGCCTGTAAAAGAAGAACCTCCCAAAGCGGTCAAACAACAGCGAAAGAAAAAAGAAGTGAAATCCCTTGCAAAGGGAACACTTCCACCTGCCAATAAAAAAAGAACGAGCTTTAATATTGATGCCACCCTTCACAAGGCATTAAGGGATTACTGTTATTATAATGAAATCGAAATGGTGGAGTATGTATTTGAAAAATTAGTAAAATCTGATTTAAAGAAGAAAGGATTATATCCGCCTAAATAAATATATAAATACAGGCGTATGGGCTTATATGAAATATTAATTTAAATATGGCTAAAAAGAAAGAATTACAAATATTTGAATACGAAGGAAAACGAATCACTTTTGATTTTGGAGATGGAAAAGAAATGGTCAATGCGACCGAAATGCGTAAAGTTTTTCCTAAAAAAAAGATGAACGATTTTCTACGTTTAAGACAAACCAAAGAGTTTATAGCATTGCTAGAATCCCAAGACGGGAATTCCCGTCTTGGTGATAAACAAAGGGTTTTGCGTATAGTTAGAGGTGGAAATGACCCTACTTTGAGAGGTACTTGGATGAATGAGACCTTAGCTTTAAAATTTGCGGCATGGCTTAATCCTGAGTTTGAATTATGGGTTTATGCCAAAATTAAAGAACTACTTTTAAAAGGGAGCGTAGAAATCTATCCAAAGCAAAAAGTGGATGTCAAAACCCTACAATGGATTTTCCAAAAGATCAAAGATAATGCGATGGAAATTCATCATCTTTCAGATGTATTGGATGACTTAAAGAATCTGGAAGAGTAAGAGCTTGTTGGGAGTTTGTAGCTATTAACTACTGGATCTAATTTTTGGGGTAAGTATACAGAATCAAAGATGATAACCATAGACAGATTTTAAAAATACAGAGATACATCATAATTGTTATGAACTAAATCATTTGTGATACCTATAAACCTGATAAAAAGCCAATTTGCAGCAAAGCTAAAAGCTCAAATTTTTCAAAGTAACGGAGGCGGATTAAAAAGGAAAAGTACTGTTTCCCAAAATCATCTTGGCAAGTGGGGGAATTTCTAAAAATATAATTCATACAGTTTTCATAAGGGCTACGAACAAGTTCATTCTTTGAATTTCTCGTAGTCTAATTTTTTAAAACCTATTTTCCAAGCAGGGAAATTCGAGCAGTCCAAAAAAAAATGAGCACAATTTATTATAGATTCAAAAAATCAAAAAAAATAAGGTTAGTATGAAAAAAAGCTTTTTACAAATCCATCCTGCCGATAATGTGCTGGCAGCTTTGAAAGATTTGCCGCAGGGAAAAGAGGTGAGGTGGAATCAGAAAAAAATACACTTACAAGAAAATATCCCCGCAAAACACAAATTCACCATCGAGCCTATCGAAGCGGGAAAAGAAATTTTGATGTACGGTGTTTTGGTGGGCAAGGCGAGTCAGGACATTTCCGCAGGGTCAAGAATAAGTTTGGAAAACACGACCCATGCCGCCGCCGCTTACGGCGAACAGCGTCAAAAAATGGACTGGAAGATTCCCAATATTTCCTCATTTGAAAGACGCAACTTTAAAGGGTATCATCGGGCAGATGGACAAGTGGGAACGCAAAATATTTGGTTGGTCATCCCTTTGGTTTTTTGTGAAAATAGAAACGTAGAGATTGTCAAAAAAGCGATGCTCGACGCCTTGGGATATGCGCCGCAGCAAACAGTAAAAGTTGATACCGAAAGCCTTATCCACGCCTACCAAAACGGTGCAAATCCTGAAGAATTATTAGCTAAAAAAATTGTCAAAACACAAGAAGAGATATTTGCTAAAAGAGTATTTCAAAATATTGATGGGATAAAATTCCTGACGCACGAGGGCGGTTGTGGTGGTACCCGCGAAGACTCGCAAACCTTGTGCAACCTCTTGGCAGGTTACATCACGCATCCCAACGTGGCGGGCGCAACCGTTTTGAGTTTGGGTTGCCAAAATGCGCAAATCCCTATCTTGCAAAAATCCATTCAAAAACTCAATCCTAATTTTTCTAAACCGCTCTACTTTTTTGAGCAACAACAAAGTAAAAGTGAAACTGAATTTATCGGCGATATTGTCAAGCAAACTTTTATCGGGCTTATCGAAGCCAATAAAATAGAGCGACAACCTGCGAGTCTTTCCCATCTCAAGTTAGGTTTGGAATGCGGAGGTTCGGACGGCTTTTCGGGCATTTCTGCAAATCCTACTTTAGGCTACACTTCCGACCTTTTGGTGGCTTTGGGCGCAACGACTATTCTAGCAGAATTTCCAGAACTGAATGGCGTGGAGCAAGAACTCATCAACCGCTGTACGAACCCAAAAGATGCAGAAAAATTTTCTCACCTCATGCGCACCTATGCGGCGAGGGCAGAAGCGGTGGGTTCAGGATTTAAAAATAACCCTTCGCCGGGCAACATCAAAGACGGTCTAATCACCGATGCCATGAAGTCGGCAGGAGCAGCAAAAAAAGGAGGAACATCGCCCGTAAAAGCAGTACTGGATTATACGGAAATTGCGAAGCAAGCAGGTTTGAATTTGTTATGCACTCCTGGAAATGACGTAGAAAGTACCACGGGTTTGGCAGGTTCGGGCGCAAATATTATTGTCTTTACCACGGGCCTAGGGACACCAACAGGGAATCCTATTACGCCCGTCATCAAGATGTCTTCCAACACTAAATTGTTCCAACGGATGAACGATATTATCGACTTTGATACAGGGTCCATTATTAGTGGAGAAGACACGCCCAAAACTAGAGGAAATGCCTTATTGGAATACATTATCCAAGTAGCGAGTGGAGAAAAAATACCCCATGCGGTTCGTTTAGGACAGGATGATTTTATTCCTTGGAAGCGGGGCGTTTCTTTGTAAATTTTTATTTTCATTTCGATTTTATATTTCAATCAAAAAAATGATGTCTGAACAATCAATCTCCTCCTTACCACTCCTGAATCGAAAAACACAAAAGGTAGTAAAAGAACTAAGTCCCAAAATTTTACAATTTGGTGGAGGAAACTTCCTGCGTGGATTTATAGATTATATGGTGCAAGTGCTAAATGAGGAAACTGATTTTGCGGGAAGTGTCATCATCGTGAAGCCCACGGAAAGGGGAGATTATGCCGCGCTCAAAAGTCAAGACGGTTTATTTCATGTGTCGATGAATGGGATAAAAGATGGAAAATTAGTAACAGAAAATAAGTTGGTGAGCTGCGTCGATGAAGTGTTACACGCTTACCACGAATGGGATGCTTTTCTAAAAACTGCCGAAGTACCTTCTCTCCGATTTATAATTTCCAATACGACTGAAGCGGGAATCAAAGTCGATGAAAAGGATACCTTTTCTGAAAAAGCCCCACACGAATTTCCTGCAAAACTGACAAGATGGTTGCATCATCGCTTCCAGCATTTTTCGGGAAGTGCTGCGTCGGGCTGCATCCTTTTGCCCTGCGAATTAATTGAAAACAACGGGATAGCACTCTCCAAATGTATTTTACAATACGCTGATTTATGGTCGCTAGGCGAGGAGTTCAAAAAATGGGTGGTCGAGCAAAATATCTTTTGCAATACCTTGGTCGATAGAATTGTTCCGGGCTTTCCCACGGCGAGAAAAGTAGCACTTTTTCAGTCCATCGGTTTTCAAGACCAACTCTTGGTGGATGCTGAACCTTACCATATTTTTGTGATTCAGTCGCCAAAAGAAATTCAGGCAGAGTTGCCGTTTAGCCAAACGAACTTGAACGTGATTTTTACGGATGACTTGGAGGCTTACCGAAAACTAAAAGTCAGAATTTTGAACGGGGCGCATACTTCGATGGTTCCCGTGGGCTATTTGAGTGGCATCGAATCGGTGCGGGAAGCGGTGGAAGATGAGGTGATGGGCGACTTTATCCAAAAGATTCTATTCGAAGAAATTCTCCCTTCCCTGGAGTTTTCAGAGGAGGTTTTAGAAAAATATGCCAACGATATTTTGGACAGGTTTAGAAATCCATTTCTCCATCATCGGCTGATAAGTATTTCCCTAAATTCTATTTCCAAATTCAAAACGAGAGTGCTTCCTTCGCTCTTAGATTTTTATCAGAAGAAAAAAGTTCTTCCTTCTCGCATCGTTTTTTCCTTCGCCAGTTTGCTTTGGTTTTATCGGGGCAAAAGAGGGGAGGAGCTCATCCCGCTGAACGATGATTCGGAAACGCTTTTGTTTTTTAAAATGCTTTGGGAAAAATTTGATGCGCAGGAAATATCAATGGAAGCCTTGGTGACCACCATTTTGGAACAAGAAGATTTTTGGGAAATGGACTTGAACGAAGTAGAAGGTTTGCGGGCGCAATTGGTGGCCCACTTGTCTGCATTTTCCGCAGGGGAAAGTGACTTTAAAAAGTTGTTGGCTGACTCTTGAAGGATTTTGAATTTTGAATGAAGAATTTTGAATCATCGAAATAATGGTGAAAACGCAGCAATTCCCACTTTAGGAATTATATGCCGTCCCTCTGGGACTCAACTTGCTATTTTTTATATTTTTCCCTACCAATATGCCGTCCCTCTGGGACTTTTTCACCACTTCCAAGTCCCAGAGGGACGGTATATCGGTAGAAAACCAATATGGATTAACGAGTTGAGTCCCAGAGGGACGGCATATTTTCAAACATTAGCACCATGAAATTCTAAAGTGGGAATTGCTGGTGAAAACGCGATTTTCGACTCATTCAAAATTCAAAATTCTCCATTCAAAATTCTCCATTCAAAATTAAACTCAAAAAGCAACCATCGCCTTAATTACCCCCGTTTCAGGCTTCAACCAACTGTCAAAATTTCCAATCATTTCCGTAAAATCAACTTGGTGAGTGATAAAAGAAGCGGTGGGAAAAAGACCAGTTTCCAAAGCATCTTTCACTTTTCTAAAATCTTCGAAAGTCGCATTTCGACTACACATCAAAGTTGTTTCTTTGGAATGAATACTCGGATGGCTAAAGGTCAAATTTCCCTTGGACAAACCGACCAAAACGTAGCGACCACCATGCGCCATATAATTGATGCCCGTCTCCAAAGCGCGTTGGCTGCCCGTGGCATCAAAGACTGCGGTCGCCAAATCACCGTTCGTGATTTCCTTAATTTTCTCCAAAGGGTCTTCCAAAGCATTGACGATAAAGTCCACCCCAATATCTTTTTTAGCATATTCCAACCGCTCCTGATTGATGTCCATCGCAATAACTTTTGCACCGTCTATTTGTGCCAATTTCATCATCCCTATACCGATGGGCCCGCAGCCGATGACCAACACAAATTCCCCTTTTTTGACTGCCGCACGCCGGATAGCGTGTGCGCCAATCGCCAAGGGTTCGACCAAGGCAATGGCGTGGTCAGACAAATTTCCTGCAGGAATTAAAATATCGGTCGGCACCGTTATCATCTCTTGCATTCCCCCATCTGCATGTACGCCCAAGACTTGGATATTGGTGCAGCAGTTCGTTTTTTCGTTTCGGCAAGCGATACATTTTTGACAACTGATATAAGGCATGATGATGACTTTGTCCCCTTTTTTCAAGCCCTGTTCGTTGTCTCCAATTTCCAAAATTTCAGCAGCCAACTCATGTCCCAAAATGCGGGGATAACTGAAGAAAGCTTGGTTGCCAGCATAGGCGTGGAGGTCTGTGCCGCAGATACCGACTTGATTGATTTTTAGTAGTGCTTCGCCAATTTTTGGAATTGGAGCCTCTTTTTCTTTTAATAAAAATTCGCCAGGTCTTTCGCAGACAATGTATTTCATAATTTGAGTTATTTTACAGATTTAGATTGGTCTTTAATTGTCAACAAATATTTCAAATAAACTGAACTAACCGCTACTTCTTTAGATTTTTTATGGCTCAAAACTCATTTGTACACCAACAATCAACATATGTTTTACAAAAGCCGCCATAAAACATTGATTTTGCTTTGGATAACATCTCGTGAATCGAGGAAATGAAGGACTAAGCATGGAGTGATTATTTTGCCAGCATTTCCCACTTTCGGAGCAGCTTTGCTATTCACTTTCAATCGAAACAAGTCAAGATGAACAAAATGAAGATAATCGACGCCCACCAACATTTCTGGAAATATGATGCCGAGCAGCACAGTTGGATTTCTGAGGAGATGGCAGTTTTAAAAACAGATTTTTTAGCCGAAGCCTTGAGGAAGGAATTGGAGCAAAATGGGGTAGAAGGTTCCATCGCCGTACAAGCCGACCAATCGGAAACGGAGACCGAATTTCTGTTGGACTTGGCAGCAAAAAACGACTTCATTAAAGGTGTAGTGGGTTGGGTTAATCTTCGGGCCGCCAACATCGAACAACGCCTCGCTCATTTTTCAAATTTTCCAAAACTCAAAGGATTTCGGCACGTCGTGCAAGACGAACCTGATGACAATTTTATGTTGGGGGAGGCTTTTCAAAATGGGATTGCCGCCTTACAAAAACATAACTTCACTTACGATATTTTAATTTTTCCCACCCAGCTTCAAGCTGCGCTTCAATTGGTAAAGAACTTTCCCAACCAACCTTTCGTCATTGACCATATTGCCAAGCCAACTATCAAAACTGGTAAAATAGATGCCTGGGCGAATGGTATAAACGCCATCGCAAAACAAGAAAATGTCTATTGCAAAATATCAGGCATGGTGACGGAAGCGGACTGGGAAAACTGGAACTATAGTGATTTTGTGCCTTACCTCGACGTGGTGTTCGACGCTTTTGGAACGGATAGAATTATGTTTGGGTCTGATTTTCCAGTTTGTCTTTTGGCGGGAAGTTATGCTAATGTAAAGGGAATCGTACATCAGTATTTGCAAAAATATTCGGAAGAAGAACAAGCGAAAGTTTGGAGTGGAAATGCCTTAAAATTTTACAAAATCTAAAATTTGAAACAATATGAATCTCAACTTAAAAGGAAAAATCGTCATCATCAGCGGAGCGGCCGGTATCAAAGGAAGTATCGGAGAAACCATCTTGAGAACCTTGGCGGCGGAAGGTGCCATCCCCGCCATCATTGATAGGAATGACCGTGGCTTTGGCTATGTGAAAGAATTGCAAGCCGAAGGAACAGACGCCCACTTCGTGAAAACAGATGTCACGCAACCCGACCAAATAGAAAAGGCGGTAAAGGAAATTGTAGAAAAATATGGACGCGTCGATGTTGTGATAAATAATGTGGGCGTGAACGACGGGGTAGGCTTAGAATCTTCCTACGAAGATTTTGTGCGGTCGCTCCAACTCAACATGATCAGTTATTGGTTGATTGTCAAACAGGCTTTGCCTTATCTCAAAAAATCCCAAGGAAATATTTTAAATATTGGCTCCAAGGTGGCACTAACGGGGCAGGGCGGTACGTCGGGTTATGCTGCCTCTAAGGGAGGGGTACTGGGATTGACAAGAGAATGGGCAGTTGATTTAATCGGGGACAACATTAGGGTCAACGCCATTATTATCGCCGAAAGTTGGACGCCCGCCTATGATAATTGGATTCAAACGCTGGAGAATGGAGCAGAAAAACTGGAGAACATCGTGAAGAAAATCCCATTGGAAAACAGGATGACCACGCCCCAAGAAATAGCGAACACGACTTGCTTTGTTATTTCAAATGTATCTTCTCATACCACGGGGCAGTTCGTTTTTGTGGACGGCGGATATGTACATTTGGATAGGTCGCTGCTGTCGGCAGAGTAAAATAACAATATCACTACAAAACGAAACTTTAATAAAAAAATCAACATGAGTCAACAAAAAACGCCCATCATAGCGTCTAGCCTAATTTTACCTTTTGCCCTCGTTACGTTCTGTTTTGCGCTCTGGGGTTTTGCCAACGATATTACGAATCCTTTGGTCAAAGCCTTCGGGACTATCTTTAATCAAAGTGCTTTTATCAGTTCCTTTGTCCAATTCGCATTTTATGCAGGCTACTGTTTTATGGCGATTCCTGCCGCAATTTTTATCAAAAAATATTCTTACAAGTCGGGCATCCTAGTCGGGCTAGCATTGTACGCCTTCGGTGGTGCGCTATTCATCCCCGCAAGTTTGGTGGGCATGTTTTACCCATTCTGTGCAGCATTTTTTATTATGACTTGTGGTTTGAGTTTTTTGGAAACGAGTGCCAATCCTTATATTCTTTCTATGGGCGATGAATCGACTGCCACTCAAAGGTTAAACTTGGCGCAGTCTTTTAATCCGATGGGGTCCATCATTGGAATCTTGGTAGCGAAAGATTTTATCCTCGCTAAGTTGAACAAGCTCAGCACCGATGAAAGAGCAGCATTAGCAATAGAAGAATTTAATCAAGTAAAAATGGAAGATTTGGCGGTGGTGCGGGGGCCTTATGTAGCCATCGGGGTGGTGCTTGCTTTGGTTTTTGCTTTGATACTTTTCACCAAAATGCCAAAGTCCAAGGATGAAGGGGGCAGTTTGGACATCAGCGGAACGTTCAAAAGGTTGATGGCCAACTTACGTTATCGAGAAGGTGTTCTCGCTCAAGCATTTTACGTGGGTGGGCAAATCACGGTTTGGACTTATACGGTACATTATGGCACAGAAGTATTGATGAGCGAGGGCATGAGGGAAGCAGATGCGGCAGCGGCGGCGGTGAATTTTAATTTCTACGCCATGATTTTATTTGCGGTCAGCCGGTTTGTTTGTACCTTTTTACTCAAATACATTTCTCCCGGAAAATTGTTGATGTTGCTTTCTTTGGGCGCAGTTATTCTTTTGATGCCCGTCGTTTTTGCGGGTGGTCGAATTGGATTATATGCCCTCATCGGAATTTCGGGATGTATGTCCCTCATGTTTCCAACCATTTATGGGATTGCTTTGCGAGGCATCGGGGACGATGCGAAGTTGGGGGCAGCAGGATTAGTGATGGCGATTGCGGGTGGCTCGTTTATGCCGCCCTTGCAAGGTTTGATGTTGGATGCTTATGGAGTAGAAATGTCTTATTTGATGCCGATTATTTGTTTTGTCGTGATTGCTTGGTATGGCTATCGGGTGATGCGATTTCATACGGAATAATTCCCAACAAGCTCTAACTTAAAAAGTATTTTCCATAACCTCGACTTGAAAGTTGGGGTTATGGAAAATGAGGTATCGAATTTCTATTTTTTAAAAAATAAATTTCTAAAAACAAAAAATGAACACCCAAAAATTATATCTAGCCTGTGATTTAAAAGACGATTCCGAATTGATTGCGGAATATAAAAAATACCACGCTGTAGGAAATGCTTGGCCCGAAATTACCAAAAGCATCAAGGACGCAGGCATCGTCAATATGGAAATTTTCCTGACGGGCAACCGCCTTTTCATGGTCATGGAAGTAGACGAAACGTTTGACCCCGTACAAAAAGCAAAAGCGGATGCCGCCAATCCTAAAGTACAAGAATGGGAAAACTTGATGATGAAATTTCAGCAGTTAATTCCTTGGGCAAAAGAGGGAGAAAAATGGGTAGCTTTAGAAAAAATTTTTCAATTGAATTAGAACGGTAAAAAATTTTGAATTTTGAATGATGAATTTTAAATCATCGTCACATTCAAAATTCAAAATTCTTCATTCAAAATTCCTTATTAATGAGATACAATCTTGAAAATAGCGTAGAGATAAAAATGGTGTTCCTTATTTTTTTGGGAATGATGAGTTGGGGAAATACGTTCTCTCAACCTTTGTTTGAACACATCACTTCCGAGGATGGGCTGTCTGAAAATGTGGTCAACGACATTTTTCAAGATAGCAAAGGTTTTATGTGGTTTGGAACAAACGACGGATTGAATAAATATGATGGGTATCAATTTACGATTTACAAATCTAAATTTAGCCAAAAAGAAACCATCAGTAGCAACCTCATCTACGCCATCACCGAAGATACCGCGATGAACATTTGGATAGGAACGACGGGTTCTGGTCTCAGCAAATTTAACGCAGAAACCGAGGAATTCACTAATTATGCTCACGACTCCAAGGACGAAACCAGTCTTTCTAATAACCTCATCACCGCTTTATTCACGGACAGTCGAGGGAGAATTTGGATAGGGACAAGCGAAGAATTAAATGTGATTGACCCTTCCGCAACGCCTATTGTTTTTCATAAATATCCGATTGCCACCCACACGGACATTAAGATAATTACCAAAATTAGGGAGGACAAAAAAGGAAATATTTGGGTGAGTAGTAGGGAAGGGCTTTTTACGAGTTATCCTTCTGAGACTTTGAATGGGTTTTCTTTTGAACGAAAAAAGATAGCAGAGGATGTTAAGTATGAAGCCATCGTATCTTTTGACATAGATGAAAGTGACCGATTGGTCGTGTTGTCTTACCAAGGTTTGTTTATCCAAAATGAAGGACACGAAATCTCTTTTTCTTATGTGGGGACGGTGGATAATGCTAGGGACATTCTCTTCGATAATCAGAATAAAATCTGGGTGGGTTCCGATGATGGCTTATCCTGTTTTGAAATTTATCAGCGGGGAGGACTCCCAAAGCTCAAGAAACATTTCAAGCACGACAATTTAAATTCCCGAAGCCTGAGCAAAAATTTGGTAAGTTCTCTTTTTAGGGATAGCAAAGGCATCATTTGGGTCGCCATTAATGGGGGAGGGCTAGACAAGTTTAACCCCAACCGAAAAGCATTTAACTACATCGGGAAACTGTCGAGTCACTCTGGCAGTAGTGAACTTATTCGGGCCGTGCTGGAAGACAGCAATGGCACCTTGTGGGTCGGTACGGAAGGAGATGGTCTGTTTTGTAAAGATGTCTCTAACAAAAAAATACAGGAAGATACTTTTGAAAAAATCAATATACCCACCCGACCTTTTGCCTTGGAAGAAGTAGTCATTGGCGAAAAGAAATGGTTATTCATCGGGTCGCAGGATGCGCCTAATCTTCATCGGATTGACATCACGGATAATAAACCCAAATCTCCCGAACCTTTGATAGTAGGGAGTTTTCCTTCGGTCTTTTCCCTCTTGCAAGACTACGAAAATAATATCTGGATAGGTACTTACAATGATGGTTTGCACCGGTGGAAACCAAACGCAGACGGGAGCAGTTTTGAAAAAACAGTTTTTAAAAATGTTCCAAATGATTCTTTGAGCTTGTCCAATAATATTATTCGGAAATTACTGCAGGACAGTCGGGGAAATATTTGGGTAGGGACGGGAGATGGTTTGAATAAAATTTCTGCTCACCAGCTCAACAACGCAGAGATAGATTTTGAGATTTATAGAAATAAGAAGGGCGATAAAAATAGCCTTTCTCATAATTACATTTTGGACATCTTAGAATCCATGACGGGAGAAATATGGATAGGCACTTTTGGAGGAGGCTTGAACAAATTTGTTGCGGGTGCTGCGAATGAACCGCCACAGTTTGAGCATTTTACGGAGGCAGATGGCTTAGCTAATAACACCATCAAAAGTATCTTGGAAGATAAAACTGGTAAACTCTGGTTGTCGTCCAATCGGGGACTTACAAAACTTGACCCCAACACGGATGCTATCTTTAATTATGACCTCACGGATGGATTACAAGGCATTGAGTTTTCTGAAATTGCGGCGGTCTATCGCAAAAATGGAGAAATGATTTTTGGAGGAACCAATGGATTGAATACCTTTTTTCCAGAAGAAATAGAATTAAGTCTTGAAAAACCCAAGGTGACTTTTACCGAATTATTTGTGTTTAATAATTCGATTCATCCGCAGAAAAAATATGATGGGCGGGTCATTTTGGATAAAGCCCTTCCCTTCGTTGACCAAATAAATTTAAAATATAATGAAAATAATTTTTCCTTAGAATTTGCTTCCCTAGATTATACTGCGCCACATAAAATCCAATATTCCTACCTGCTCGAAGGGTATGATGACGAATGGAAAACAAACACCACCCAAAACCGCCTTGCAACTTACACCAATTTAAGACACGGTGACTATACTTTGAAAGTCAAAGCCACCAATGCCGATGGTATTTGGGGCGAAGAAATCAAGGAAATGAGAATTTTAATTTCCCCACCGATTTGGTTGGCTTGGTATGCTTACGTAGTTTATTTTGCTACCGCAGTTGGCTTGTTATGGTTTTTTAGAAGATATGAATTAATCGGTATTCAGGAGAAACACGACCTGCGGATGACACAGTTGGAGCGACAGAAAAAGGAGGAAATTCACGATTTGAAATTACGCTTTTTTACTAATATTTCCCACGAGTTTCGCACCCCACTCACTTTAATTATTGCCCCCCTAGAAAATTTAATTAAGCAGGGGAAAAATATCTCCAATGAGAAAGCAAAAGAGCAATATCACTTGATGTATAAAAACTCTAAGTACCTGTTGCGCTTGGTCAACCAATTATTGGATTTTAGAAGACTGGACCAAGGACAACTCAACTTGGAGGTCAGGCAAGGCGATTTTGTGGAGTTTGTGAAAGAGGCATCCCAACCTTTTCAGTTCATTGCTAGCAAACAAAATGTAGATTTCAAAGTGGAAAGCGAAGACAAGAATATCTACCTCTGGTTTGATACGGATGTGGTAGAAAAGATTTTGTATAACCTAATTTCCAATGCTTTCAAACACACGCCCGCAGGTGGTCAAATCATTGTTAAATTATCGGAGGTAGAAGAAGAGCAGGGTACTTTTTCCAGAAAAAATGACCTGCTGCATTATTTAAAAATGGAAGTCATTGATACGGGAGAAGGCATTTCTTCCAAGGTGAAAAGAAAAATTTTTGAACGATTCTATAAAGAAGACGGTGACAAATTTACCAACGACGGGGCCGGCATCGGCTTGTCTTTCACCGAGAGTTTGGTCAAGCGACATTATGGAGAAATAAAGGTAGAATCTAAGAAAGGGGTAGGGTCGAAATTTATCATCAAGTTACCCCTAAAAAAATCAACATTTGCCAAGAGCGAAATCGCTGACGACAAAGCGATTCCTTACCAATTTGAGACCGACCCACTAGAATATTTCACTCCAGAAAAACCTGACATCTTACCTGAGATAGATGCAAATGTGGAAGAGAAACCCAATGAGAACTTACCACTTTTATTATTTGTGGACGATAACGAGGACATCCGCAAATTTCTAAAAATCGGCTTCGAAAATGACTTCCGCATCATCGAAGCGGAGAACGGGCTCAAGGGTTTGGAAATTGCTAAATCCTCTTTACCCGACATCATCATCAGCGACATCATGATGCCCGAGATGGACGGGATTGAACTCTGTAAAACTTTGAAAGCCAACATGGAAACCAGCCATATTCCCATCGTTTTGTTGACTGCCAAAACAACCTCGGAAACGGAGTTGGAAGGCCTGGGGACGGGGGCGGATGCCTTCGTACGAAAGCCATTTAAATTAGACATTCTCCAACAACAAATACTCAATATTTATCAGCAAAGGGAAAAACTCAAAAGTCGTTTTCGGAAGGAAGCGATTTTGCAACCCAAAGAAATTACCGTCACCACGGTGGACGAAGAATTTTTGCAAAGGGCAATGGACTTGATTGAAGAACACATGTCGGATGCAGATTTTAACGTGGAAGCTTTGGTCAAAGAAATGTACATCAGCCGCAGTAAATTATATTTGAAAGTGAAGGCGCTGACGGGATATTCTACGAGTGAATTTATCCGCACGGTTCGACTCAAAAGAGCTGTCCAACTTTTAGAAAAAAGTGATTTCACCATCAAGGAAATTATGTTTATGACGGGCTTTAACACGGCCTCTTATTTTTCTAAATGTTTCAAAAAAATCTACGGCATCGTACCGAGCGAATATGTGCGGAACAAGAGGGAACAGCTGGCGAAGAAGGAAAAATCGGAATAGGCAGGAAATAATTTTGAATTTTGAATGAAGAATTTTGAATAGGTCGAACATTTTTGATTCACCATTTTTTCGACTCATTCAAAATTCAAAATTCTTCATTCAAAATTCATCACGGTAATCAAAATTTTCCAAGTGCATTCAACCATAAAAAACAAAACAAAACAAAACAAATCATGAATTTTCAAACCGCAGACTGGGCATTTTTCATACTTTACTTGGTGGGCATTATCACCTTTGCCCTCTACATTTCTCGCAAAAAGAGGGGAGAAAAAGAAACCACAGAATCTTATTTCATGGCGGGCAAATCGCTCCCGTGGTGGATTATCGGGGGATCTTTGATTGCCTCCAATATTTCTGCGGAGCAATTTATTGGAATGTCGGGCGACGCTTTTCGCTTGGGGCTTGGTATTGCGACTTATGAATTTATGGCAGCTTTGACGCTTATTTTAGTGGCGTGGTTCATGTTGCCTATTTACCTGAAAAAAGGAATTTACACCATGCCTCAACTCGTAGAACAACGCTACGATGGCAACGTGAGAACGGGGCTCGCCATCTTCTGGCTGCTCATTTTTGTTTTTGTAAATATCACTTCCGTCCTCTATCTCGGAGCATTGACGATGGAAAAAACGTTAGGCATTAACCTCATTTGGGGCGTGATTGGCTTGGCACTTTACTCCGCCACCTTTTCCATTTTTGGAGGATTGAGAACCGTGGTTTGGACCGATTTAATCCAAGTCTTTTTCCTGATTGCGGGGGGACTTTTCACGACTTATTTTGCTTTGGATGCTTATAGCGGCGGCGAGGGTTTTGTGGACGGATTGTCTAAATTATATACGGACGTGGGCGACCGTTTCAATATGGTTTTGTTCAAAGGCGAATTGATGTACGAAAATGATGAAGGTGTGCTGTCCGATGCATGGGATAAACTCCCCGGTTGGAGTGTCCTCATCGGTGGAATGTGGATTGCAAATTTTTATTATTGGGGAACCAACCAGTATATTATCCAAAGAGCTTTGGCCGCCAAAAATATCCAAGAAGCGCGGAAAGGAATCGCTTTTGCCGCTTTCATGAAATTACTTTTACCACTCATCGTCGTCATTCCCGGCATCGCTGCATACGCCATGAAAGCAGACTTGGACAAGGGCGACCAAGTGTATTCTTGGGTGCTGAATGAGTTCATCGGCACGGGATTTAAAGGGATTTGTTTTGCGGCAGTCGTGGCAGCGGTCGGGTCTTCCATCAGTTCCATTGTCAATAGTGTTTCGACTATTTTTACGATGGATATTTATCGCCACCTCGGCACGGGTGCTAGTGATAAAAGTGAAGAACATCTGGTGAAAGTTGGAAAAATTACAGCGGGTGTTTCCTTGTTGATTGGCGTTTTGATTGCGCCACAATTTGTTGCCTTAGAATCTGCTTTTTCTTTTATCCAAAAATATACAGGCTTCTTCAGTCCAGGGATTTTGGTGATTTTTATGTTCGGTTTGTTCTGGAAAAAAGCGACCGCTCGTGCTGCCATGATTGTGGTCTTGATGTCTTTGCCGCTTTCCATTTTCATTGACTACCAATTTTCTTACATTCCATTTATGAATCAAATGGGGATTAGTTTTATTGTTTTATCTCTCGTGATGATTGTGATTTCCTTGGTGAAAAATAAAGGGGCGGATGATGAAAAAGCCATTGAATTGGAAGATGGAATTTTCCAGACGAGTGCTGGTTTCAAGGTGAGTAGTATGATTATTTGTGGAATTCTGGCGGCTATTTATACGATTATGTTTTAAGTCAGGTATCGTATGTATTTCCCGACTTTTGAGATTTATTTTTTGGTATTAGCTTTACTTCTATGAGTAAATCAACCTCACTCCAAAATGTACTTCTTGTTCTATTTTTATTTCTGATGACACCTCTTATCTACGGTTTCCAAAAAGCACCTTTTGGATTTCCTTCCACTCCACGGGAGGTGGTATTGCGCATGAAAAAATCGATGACCATTTCTTGCAACTTTACTTAAAAAGCCCTCTAAAATTCCAAAATTTGCTTTCTGTCTTAATAATCCTTTTATCGCCCAATCGAATCGAATATGTTTTTATGTTGCATTTTCTCTTTTTCTGTAAAATATGAAAAGACTACCATTTTAATAGTCTTTTGATTGATGCTCTAATTTCCCTTTTTTTCTTTTTGGTGGAAGCGAACTCGAACGCGCTTACCACAAATGATTTATTCTTTTTGACAAACCCCTTTACAATCAAGGTTTTTGAGGTAGGTTTAATAAAAAATTGGAGAGTTAACCATTTGTTCTATAAACGAAATCATTAGTCTCCGTACTACCTACAATATTTAGTCAACTTTATGAAAACAAAAACATTGGAATCCTTCACGGAAACTGAAAACAAGAATTTTTTAGAAAGACAAACCTGTATTTAAACAAAAAAAAAGTCATAAAAAATGAAGAACCACAATCAACTTTACTTTCATCCTAGAAAGTTCAAATTATTTTTGATGCTCTTTTTCATCTCATTTATTAGTGCAAATGTATTCGCCCAGTTCAAAGTAACTGGAAAAGTTTCGGGAGATAATGAACTACTCATCGGTGTTAGTATTCTTGCCAAAGATCTAGTCGGAGTCGGAACAACAACTGATGTTGATGGTAATTATGAACTCGACTTACCTGACGGAAATCAAACTTTGATATTTTCCTATACTGGATTTACCCCAAAAACTATTGAACTCAATGGTCAAACGACTGTAGATGTAGTGTTGGAGTTAAACCTCAATACCCTCGACGATGTCGTGGTAGTGGGCTATGGAAAAGTATCTCGGCGGGATCTTACTGGCTCGATTTCTTCCATCAAAGGAGAAGAATTGACCAAAATCCAGTCTATCTCTTTTGAGCAAGGATTGGCGGCAAGAGCTCCAGGCGTGCAAGTTATCTCTTCTGAAGGTGGTCCGGGTGCAGGTGTAAAAATTCGGGTACGGGGTGGAACTTCCATCAACGCAAGTAATGATCCTTTATATGTTATTGACGGTTTCCCAATTCAGGGATCCAACCAAGCCACTAATGTAGGTTTAGGAAATAGTTCTTCCAGTCCACTAGCATCTATCGACCCCAATGATATTGAATCTATCGAAGTATTGAAAGATGCTTCCGCAACTGCAATTTATGGATCAAGAGGGGCGAATGGTGTCGTTATCATCACCACTAAAAGTGGACAAAAAGGAAAAGCGGAAACGAATTTTGAAACTTATTTTGGAGTGTCCGAGTTGGCTAGAAAATTGGACCTCTTATCTCCGCAAGAATATGTGGATTACTGGAACGAGTATTTTCCTTACAATCCCAATGATCCGAATAATCAATACTCAGCGCAATACAGGGATGAGTTAGGAAATTTAATTCCTTTGGATGATGCTCGTATTACTCCTTTTAACTGGGGAAATGAAGTATTTAGAAATTCCCCCATCCAAAGTTATCGGGTGTCGGTTTCTGGTGGAACGGACAAGACTAACTATGCGGGTTCTTTTAACTACATTGATCAGCAAGGAATCGTGAACACTTCCGAATTCAAGCGTTTTGGTGGTAATATAAAAATAGATCAAAAAGTATCTGATAAATTTAAACTTGGCTTTAACCTCAACGCAGGTATCACCGACCGTGGAGGTATTATTTCCGCAGCAAGTGAAGGGAGAAATGGACAAAATGGGGTCATCACAAACATCACTTTGTTTACGCCTGTCCAAGGGCAAATAAGATATGCGGATGCTACCTATGACGAAAATGGATTGTTGTTATCTACCAGAGATGGTGATGTTGTGAATCCAAAAAGTCTGGTAGATAAAACGGTGAATACCAACAGGACATTAAATGCTTTCACGAATGTATACGGAGAATACCAACTAGCAGAAGGCTTAACTTTCCGTTCTTCTTTTGGAGCAAACATTAATATTTTCAAAGGAAAAGCATGGTTTCCTTCCGATTTTGGTTGGGGAAGAAATGTGAACGGTATTGCAATTATTGGAACTAATCAAAACTCAGGATGGCTGAATGAGAATACCCTTTCTTACGTCAAGAAAGTTGGTAACCACGGATTCAATGCAGTCTTGGGTTACACTACCCAATATAGCCAGTTTGAAACTTTGCGTGCGGAATCTAATGATTTTCCTGTTCCAAATATTAATTTAGATGCCTTAGGTTCTGCTCTTGCAGCTCAAACCAACCGAACGAATGCTGGAGAGAGCGGCTTACGGTCTTATTTAGGAAGAGTAAATTATACGTTAAATGAAAAATATTTATTTACAGTTACGGGACGATATGATGGTTCTTCCAAGTTTGCAAAAGGAAAGAAATACGGTTTATTCCCTTCCGCTGCATTTGCATGGAGACTAGGAGAAGAGAAATTTATTGCGGATGTGGATGCCATTAGTAGCGCCAAGTTTCGAGTAAGTTATGGACAGAGTGGTAACCAATCTATTCCTAATGATTTTTCTATCAGTAGTTATGGTTTTGCAAATTATGGTTTTGGAAATACAGGACAACAGTCTGCAGTATTTTTAAATAGATTAGACAATCCTGATCTTTCTTGGGAAACTACTGCACAATTCGATATTGGTTTCGAGCTTGGTCTATTCAAGGATCGAGTGTATTTGAATTTTGATTATTATCAGAAAAATACTTTTGATCTCTTATTGGCTGTTCCCGTTCCATTCACTTCTGGGTTTCGGACTTCTTTCCAAAACTTAGGAGAAGTGGAAAACAAAGGAGTTGAGCTGAGTATTTCTACTCGAAACATTACAGGTAAGAAATTCAGTTGGGACACTAATTTCAATATTAGTTTCAATAAGAATGAGGTGCTGAATCTGGGCGATGCTGAAGAATTTTTGGTGAGTTCCATCGGTGAGCACAGAAATGATTACATTGTTCGAGTAGGAGAATCTATTGGTTCTTACTACGGTTTCGTTAACGACGGCGTTTATTCTTACAATGACTTTGTAGAATTTGAAGGATTAGGACAAGCAGAATCAGAAGCTATTATGGCTGATTTTGATAGAGCACAAGATACTTGGTTTACCTTAAAAGAAGGCGTTCCAAGCAAACTTGGAGCAGCTAGATTCCGTCCAGGGATGATAAAATTAAAAGACATTAATGGTGATGGTATAGTTGATCCTGACGACCGAACTATATTGGGTTCTTCTCAACCTGACCACTACGGAAGTGTTACGAATAACTTTTCTTATGGGCCAATCGACCTTTCTGTTTTTATGACTTGGTCTGTTGGAAACGAAGTTTATAACAACAACCTCACTAGAGGGATGTCTACCGCAATTCCTTTTTTCAATAAATATGGAGTTATCAGAGACCGTTGGTCTCCAACAAATACGGACACCGATGTATGGGGAGTTTGGGGAGAAGGAGATAGTGGTATTGGAGATGACCTTCAGTCTTACTACATTGAAGACGGTTCTTACCTGCGAATAGCGAACCTTACTTTGGGATATAGATTCCCAAAAGACCTTTTACAAAAAGTAGGAATTGCAAGTGCAAGAGCATACGTGGGAATAGATAATATTCACGTATTTACGAACTACACAGGATTCGACCCTGACGTAAGTGTTGGATTCAATCAATTGACTCCAGGACTTGATTGGGATGCTTATCCAAAGATGAGAACCTACCGAGTTGGAATCAACGTCGGATTAAAATAATATCAACATATTAATTAAAGTTAAAATAAATAGAAATGAAGAATTTAAAATACTTCTTATGCACAATGTTGCTTGCAGGCACACTCCTGTATTCTTGTAAGTCAGATTTGTTGGAAGAAAAACCGACTAACGTAATTGTTGCCTCCGAGTTTTTTAAAACTGCTGCTGATGCAGAGATAGCACTTAATGGTGCTTACAATGCCATGCAAGGAGAATGGGTTCTTGATTTCCTTGGTATGCCTGTGCATTGGGGAAACAAAGGGGTCGATGAACTGAATTCTCCCAACTGGGCAGCAGGAGGTAGAAAGGAACTCCAACTCTATCAAATTACTTCCAATATGGGAGCTATCGAAGACTTGTGGGCTGGACACTACGAAGCTATCAATGTGGTGAATGGAGTTGTGGACAGAGTTTCTGAAATGTCCGAAGAATTAATTGATCAAGAGCAAAAAGATAGAATTGTTGCGGAAGCTAGATTTATTAGAGCCATGCTTTATTTTAGTACCGTAAAAATTTGGGAAAACATTCCTTTGATCAAAAATGAAACGCGAAGTTTGAATGACCTCTTTGTAGGACAAGCTTTACCTGACGATGTGTATGCTTTCATCATCGAAGACTTGCAATATGCGGAAGCAACTTTGGAAGAAGGACAAGGGGAAGGAAGAGCAACTAAAGGTGCTGCTGCTGCTTTGTTGGGAAAAGTATATTTGCAAATGACGGGGCATCCTTTGAATCAAAATGACAAATTCGGTCTTGCTATTACTCAATTTGAAAAAGTAATAGGAAGTGGAACTTATGGTTTATTACCTGAATATGCCGACGTCTTTGATTACCAAAATGAAGACAACATTGAAACTATTTTTGCTGTAAAATTTGACGGCCCTGCGATGAATGGTGATGGTAGTTCAGTAGGTAGCTACATGGGCCCTAACGGATCTCAAGAAAATGGCGGCGGCTGGGGAACGGAATTTGTGAACCAAGAATTAGTGAGCAGTTACGATGATAATGATGTAAGATTATGTCACAATGTGGCAAAGCATAATGTGAATACCAATTGTATAGACTCTTGCGATCCTAATTGTCAATTGGGAGCTTGCGCTTGGAGACCTTGGAAATGGCATAAGCCCAAGCCAAACACCTTCTTATATGATTCTCCGATAGATATGATTTATATCCGATATGCAGATATTTTATTGAGTTATGCAGAAGCATTAAACCGAACGGAAGGTGGGCCGAGTAGTGTTGCTTATGGTTTGGTGAATCAAATTACTTCTCGTTCCAATGCACCAGAATTTGAAGAGGGAATGGACATGGAGACTTTTGCAGATGCCTTATTGAGAGAGCGAAGAAGAGAATTATGTTTTGAAGGGCATCGTAAAGATGATTTGATTCGCTTTGGAAAATTAGAAGAAATAGTCATGGCAATCAATGAAACTTGTTGGAGTTCTGCGGGTAACCCAGGACCAGAATATCAAGATTTTAAAAAGAGATACCCTATTCCTCAAAGAGAGATTGACCTTAATAGTACTCTCAAGCAAAATGATGGGTATTAAATAATTAAAATAATAGTTTAAAGTTTTTTAACCAATTTTTGAAAAACCCCTGTTCCTAATGAAAATTAAGGGCAGGGTTTTTTGATTTGGAAAAGTAGTCATTTCTAATTCGTTTACCATATGCTAAAAAAATATTTTCCATACCTCTTTTTCCTTTTACTACTGGTGGTCAGTTGTAATACTTCACCCGAAGTGACTATCGAATCGGAGTCCACTTCTGAGTTCCCACTTTTTGAATCTATCCCTTCCTCACAAAGTGGCATCAACTTCAATAACCATATCCAAGAAAATTTCAAAAATTTCTTCGCCAAATTCAACTACGTCTACAACGGAGCAGGAGTTGGTATCGGTGATATCAACAATGACGGTTTAGCAGATATTTATTTTACGGGAAATGAAGTCGCCAACAAGCTCTACCTCAACGAAGGAGATTTTAAATTCAAAGATATTACCGCAACAGCGAAAGTCGATGGGGGAGGCGGTTGGCACAATGGCGTAGTGATGGCAGATGTCAACGCCGATGGTTGGTTAGATATTTACATCAGCCGAGGCGGTTGGGAAAGCCCGACGGAAGAACGCAAGAATTTACTTTTTATCAATAACCAAGATTTGACCTTTACAGAATCTGCGGCTGCGTATGGTTTGGCAGATGAAGGATATTCTTTGCAAGCTGCTTTTTTTGATATAGAAAATGATGGCGACTTGGACATGTATTTGACTAATCGCCCTAACCAATTTTTTCTGGGCTATCAAAAAGTATTAGAAGGGAAAAAGAAAAATGCCGATTTAAATCGCGACAAATTATATCGAAATGATGATGGAAAATTTACAGAAATTGGATTACGTGCAGGTATTGTTGGAAACTTCGGTTACGGTCTAGGACTCGTTACTTCCGATGTCAACAAAGATGGCTTCGTTGATATTTACGTAGCGAACGATTATTTAGAAAACGATTATTTCTACCTCAACCAAGGTGACGGTACGTTTAAAGAAAAAATAAAAGACCTGACTCGTCACGTTCCTTTTTATGCGATGGGCGTGGATGCGGTGGACATCAATAATGATGGTTGGGAAGATTTAATCGAATTAGAAATGTTGCCTTCCGACTACGTCCGTTCCAAAACCACGATGGCTTCCATGAATCCTCAGCTGTTTAATAATTTGGTTTCCAACGGTTTTCAGCCCCAATATATGCACAACATGTTGCAACTCAACCAAGGAAGGGTTAACGAGCAAGATGTTTTTTTTAGTGAAATTTCCCAACTGTCTGGCATCGCAAAAACCGATTGGAGTTGGGCCTGTTTGGGTAGCGATTTTGATAATGATGGTTGGCGGGATATTTTTATTACCAACGGTTTTCGCAGAGATATTTGGGACAAAGACGCAAACGCAAAATTCAAAGCCTACCTAAAAAGTCCGCAGCGGCAGAAAAGTACAGACGAGGAAAATGCCCAATATATCACCAATCTTTTTCAACCCAACAAAATCGAGAACTACGTTTTCCAAAACAACGGTGACCTCTCTTTCACCAATCAATCCAAAAACTGGGGTTTGGACGAAAAAAGTTTTTCCAATGGTGCTGCTGTCGGCGACCTCGACAACGATGGCGATTTAGACGTGGTGGTCAACAATATCGAAGGCGACGCTTTTATTTATAAAAATAAGGCGGAAAAAAAAGGCAATCATTTTATCAAAATAAAACTGGAAGGCAGCGCAAAAAACCCTTTTGGACTGGGTGCAAAAGTGACCGTCCGCTGTGGGGAAATGACGCAATACCACGACTTCAAAACGGTACGGGGCTATCTTTCTTCCGTCGAACCCTTGATTCATTTTGGAATTGGAAAAAATAAAATCATCGATGAAATTAAGGTGCAATGGCAAACTGGAAAAGTGAGTACCTATAATAAGGTGTCTGCTGACCAACTACTAACTATCAATATTCAAGAAAGTCAAAGTCCGCCGCCGCCTTCAAAGCAAGAGAAAAAATTATTTGCAGAGGTGACCAACCAATATTTTCAAACTCCTTTTATCCACCAAGAAAACAATTACGACGATTACAAAGATCAAATTTTGTTGCCCCATAAATTATCTCAAACTGGGCCTTGTATCGCAGTCGGTGATGTGGACGGAGACGGCTTAGAAGATTTTTACGTCGGAGGGGCAAGTGGACAAAGTGGTCAACTTTATTTTCAAAAAAATGACCAAATTTTTCAGACGAAAAATATTGCTGCTTTTCAAAACGATAAAGTTCACGAAGATGTAGGCGCAACTTTTTTTGATGCAGATGGAGATGGCGACTTGGATTTGTACGTGGTGAGCGGCGGAAATGAGAAAGGTAGAAATCCAAGTTTTTACCAAGACCGATTATATGTCAACGAAAAAGGAAATTTTAGAAAAACGAATAATTTACCCATTATTCTGAGTAGCGGTTCTTGTGTGGTGTCCCATGACATGGATGGAGATGGCGACCTCGACCTCTTCGTGGGCGGCAGGGTGAGTGTAGCCAAATATCCAGTTGCACCCCGAAATTATTTACTGGAAAACAAGGAAGGAAAATTTAAAAATGTCACCCAACTCATCGCCCCCGAACTCTCCAAAATCGGGATGGTCACGGGCGCAGTATGGGCGGACATTGACCAAGATGAAGTGGAAGAATTAGTGGTGGTCGGGGAGTGGATGCCCATTACGATTTTTCAAAAAGAAAATAAGAAGTATAAAAACGTTACGGAAAAATTTGGACTATCTGCCACTACGGGTTGGTGGAACACCTTGATTTCTACGGATTACGATAAAGATGGTGACCCCGATTTTGTGCTAGGAAACTTGGGCTTAAATTATAAATTTCAAGCATCCGAGGAAAAACCCTTCGTTATTTTTTCCAAGGATTTTGATGAAAATGGAACGAACGATGTTTTCTTGGCAAAATATAATGATGATGATTTAGTCCCCGTTCGGGGTAAGGAATGTTCCTCCCAACAGCTTCCGAGAATTAATAAAAAATTCCCTACTTACCGCAAATTTGCCGAATCCAATATCCATGATATTTTGGGAGGAGAAACTAAAGATGCGCTGAAATATGAAGCGAAAATATTTTCGAGTGGTTGGCTAAAAAACCAAGATGGCAAATTGATTTTTCGAGATTTCCCTCTGACCGCACAGTTTTCTGCCGTGAACGGCATACTAGCGAAAGATATCAATGGCGATGGAAAAACAGACATCATTTTGGCAGGCAACAAATACGAATCGGAAGTGGAAACCACAAGGGCGGATGCTGCTTTAGGAAATATTTTGGTACAAAATGGGAAAGGAGCATTTGAAAACGTAGTTATAGAAAGATCTGGTTTTTCGGTGCCGTTTGATGTAAAAACCCTGCGAGCAGTTAGGTTGGGAAAAGATGGAAAACTCGGAGTTCTGGTAGGAATCAATAACGGGGCATTAAAATTATTTCGCTTGGAGAAGTAAAATGTTAAAAAAACGAATTTTCTAAGAAAGACGGGGGATTGAAGTTTTAAGAAGCGGAGATTTGGACAGTTAATCCTTCTAATTCATTTGTAATACAATTTTCAACATTTGTTTTGTCCCAATTCTGTTTGAATGCTCATATTTACCATCTCAACTAATATAGTTTTATAAAAATCAATTATAAGTATAAAAACCTAGAACGGTATGAAAAACATGAATTACAAAATATCTATTCAATTGCTCAAAGGATTAATAATGGGATTCTTTGGTTTGGCATTGCTTATGGTCTCCTGTAAAGAGGACGACTCTTTTGATGTTACGCCCGTCAAATTCAACGTAGGGGCGAGTAAGACTTTTATCACGATGACAGAAACGGTGGATTTTATCGATAACTCGACCGATGTAGCGAGTAGGAATTGGACTTTTCCTGGAGGTAATCCTGCCACTTCAACCAATGTTTCGGAAACGGTAACTTACCCTGATTCAGGAAGATTTGAAACGACCCTAGAAGTGAATTTCAATGACGGAAAATCAGAAACTAGGTTGTTCTATATCGACGTTAGACCGTTTGTAGAAACGAATTTTACCGCTAGTGCGACCACAACCATTCTCAGTTCAGAAGTAACTTTTACCAACTTGACTAAGTACATTCCCGTCGTTAATTCATTTCCTGACCGAGAAAGTTTTGAGTCAGAAAAGGAGACTTGGCAATGGGAGTTTGAAGGGGGAGTCCCTGCCACGAGTACCGAAGAAAATCCAGTAGTTCTTTACCCTACGGTAGGTACCTATAAGGTGAAACTTACAGCAAATAGAAATTATCCAGCAAATTCTGATACGGAAGAAAAAATAGGTTATATCAATGTGGTGGACGTGGCGGTCATTTCACCCGAAGCAGTTTATACTTGTGATTTTGGTTCTACTTTAAGGTTGACTTATATCGAACCATTGTCAGCACCAACGGCAGCAGCTTTAGCTGCTTTCACTATCAATGCAGATGGTATGGCGGTAGAAGTTACTTCTCTAGAAATTGACCCCAATGATGCCAATAGCTTTATTTTTAACTTGGCAAACCCAATTACTGATGGACAATCAGTCACCCTTACCCTTGATAATAGCACTACTTTGACAGCGGTATCTGGTTCTCTTCTTGCGCCACTTACTGATTTTATAGTAGAGAATAGAACGGTGAATTTATTTGCAGGTAACATGGATTTTGAAATTGGAGCGGTTGGAGATTTTCCTGCAGATTGGGGATCATGGAACCCTACTCAGTCTATGAACAATAGCGATAAATACGCCATCATTGCAGATGCCGATGCTCCTTCAGGAAGCAATGTTTTGAGTTGGAGTTATGATGGTTCGGAAGACCAATGGATTTTGGATAATAAAACGCCTTTGACTATCACGGAAGGCGAAATGTACCGTGTTACTTTTTGGGCAAAATCTTCGGTAGATGGTGTTCCTTTTGATTTTAGATTAATAGAAAGTGGATGGGCAGTTGTCAATAATCCTGACAATTTTACTTTGAGTACGACCTGGCAACAATTTTCGTTCGATTTCGAGGGTACGACTGACGGAAATATGAATAGAAAAGTTTGGTGGCAAACTATACCTTCCACCGACGTTTTCGATATGTTTATAGATGATATTAATCTGTACAGCTTAGGATGTAATTAAGGAATAGAAAATTAATAAATGTAAAGACCTGCTTTTTCTTTTGAGAGAGCGGGTCTTTTGTTAGGAACACTAAAAGATAGGACGAAATGGAAGCCGTCCTTCTGGGACTTTTGGGGAGGTTGAATTCATAGGTTAAATGCAAGCAAGCAACTGACAACTTGAAATGAAACAAAAATGAAAAACAAACATTTCCAAACCACTTTTCTTCTTTTCCTACTCGCCCAACTTGTGGTGGCTCAAACCGAATTTGTAGAACTCAACAATTCGGGCTTACAATCTTTTTCAAAAAACGAAGGTATCGCCGTGGGTGATTTTAATAATGACGGTTGGGAAGATTTGTACGTGAGTAGCCCGCAAGGCTTGAATCGGTTATGCAAAAATAATGGCGACGGGACGTTTACAGAAATGGCAATTGCGGCAGGCATCATCGTGGACGCACAATCTGTTGCTTCCACTTGGGGCGACCTCAACAATGATGGATTCTTAGATTTGTACGTTTCGGTGGTGAGTGGAAAAGACCAACTTTTTTTAAATAATGGCGACGAAACCTTTACCGATATTTCGCTCCAAGCAGGTATTTTTAACAATGCGCTTCCCAAAGCGGTCAATATGGCGGATGTCAACAATGATGGCTGGCTAGATATTTACGTGACCAATTTTTTATCTGATAATGTCCTGTACATCAACAGCGGAAATACCACTTTTTTCAATCAAAATAATTTGGCGGGGGCGAATGATACAGGCTTTTCGATGGGTTCTATTTTCTTTGACTACGATAAAGACGGTGACCTTGATTTATACTTGGTACACGATCAACTGGAACCCAATTTTTTATATCAAAATGACGGGACGGGCGTATTCACGGAGGTAAGCGAAGCGGCAGGCGTCAACGGAATTGGGAATGGAATGGGTGTAGATGTCGGAGACTTTAATAATGATGGTTGGTCAGATATTTACGTTACCAACCTTTTTCAAAATTTTTTATTCCAAAATAATCAGGACGGAACCTTCTCCGAGATTTCGCAAAGTGCGGGTGTGAACGACAACGGAATGGGGTGGGGGACGAGCTTCGTGGATTTTGATAAAGATGGTTTGGTAGATATTTACGTCGCCAACGAATCCGATTTTTTCTCCCCACCTGACCCTAATGTTTTGTATAAAAATATGGGGAACAACACCTTTGAAAAAGTGGAAACCGATGGCGAGATCAGCAATGTCCATAAAAGTTTTGCCGCCGTTTGCTTCGATTATGACCAGGATGGAAATGTAGATATTGCGGTGGCGAACAAGGGAGATGACGAGCATTTACAATTGTTTCAAAACGTAGAACGTGCAGGAACTTGGGTGGGCATCAAACTTCTGGGGGTGGAAACGAACCGCAACGGGATTGGCAGCAAAATACAAATTACTGATAATTTAGGACAACTGCACTATAAAGAATTGACCGCAGGACATGGTTGGGCAAGTCAAAATAGCAATATCCTAACCTTCGGTTTGGGGGCAGCAACGAGCATTGAAAACCTAACTATATTTTGGGCATCGGGATTGGTACAAGAAGTAGAAATTGAAAATTTAGAAAAAAACTATACCATCACCGAAGGATTTCCTGCACAAGAAGGAATCGTGTACGAGCTCTCGACTGCGGTTCATAACAATAAAATTACAAAAAATAATCTGCTCAATATTTTTCCAAATCCACATCACGGTAACTTCACCGCAACTTTAGATTTACCGCAATCTTCTAAAGTTGAAATCACCATTTTTAATTTTTTGGGAGAACAAGTTTTTTTTGAAAAAATAGAAAATCTCCCTGCGGGAAAACAAAAAATTTCATTTGCCAAAAATGATTTTCCCGCCCTTACTGCTACACAATTTTTAACGCTACAAGTTAAAACGGAGACTCAACAATTTATCAAAAAGATGTTTTTTCAAATGCCTTAACTATGAGAATTACAGCGTCTGTGGTCACACATCTCATTTGAAGTTCAAAAAAAATAAGTGAAATAGTTAGGCACTATATAAGGAACTTGGGTTAAAGTCCTTTTGTACGAGATAGAAAATGACCCCGAAAAACATCTCTTCTACCTTTTAACCCATATTGTATTCACCCTGAATCAAGGAAATTAATATTTAGAATTAATTTAGAGATGATAATTCAAAACTTCAGCAATAAATTTTTATATAGAAAAATAACCGCAAGTACATGAAAAAAATCAACTACTTCCTCCTCCTTTTACTCTTCCAATGCTTTTCATTTTACAACATAAATGCACAAGTCTCCACCGTTGTGGATGTCAACCTCAATACCCAACGCTCGGTGGAAGGCGTCTCCGAATTTGACCGAAATGTATTTATCAATATGCACTCTTCCCATACGATTAGCGATTGGGATAGCGACGAACTCGATAGGGTGGCAAACGAATTGGGGGTCAATTTTGGGCGGAGTGTCGGAGGCGTTACTTGGCAAATGAATCGTATCGACGAAGACCCTAATCAGCCTGGTTTTTTTGACCTCACCCACATGCAAACCCTTGGACAGCAGTCTCGAAACTGGTACGCTAACCAACACGGAAACAGCCCATACGAACCTGAAACCTTCGTGATGACCTCTCATACTTCTCCGCTCATTCCTAATGGCACGCCCACCAATCAAGGTTGGACACCCGCAAATCATGAGTCGGTTGCCCAGTTTTATGCCCACCTTTTAAAATATTATTACGGGGAAAATGGAGAACCAATCCCGACTTATTTGGAGGTGGTCAACGAACCTTTTGTCCACGCCAACGAACTGAATACGACGAACGCAGATATTTCAGAATTTCATAATGTGGTGGCAGATAGTGTGCGCTTTCACAATCCAGAAGTGAAAGTGGGCGGCTACACGGCAGCCTGGCCCGAACTGGAACGCAACAATTTTGGAGTCTGGGACGGCACTTGGCGAACCTTCATTGACATCGCCGGGGCAAACATGGATTTTTTCTCTTTTCATTTGTATGACCACCCAAAAGCTGACGGACAAGCCCAGCGGAAAGGAAGTAACGTTGAGGCTATTTTTGACCTGATTGAGCAGTACAGCGTGTTGCAATTGGGCGAAGTGAAGCCCATGATTATTTCGGAATACGGTGCTTGTTGCGCTGATTGGGATGGGCCTTATTATGAAGAAAGAGATTGGTTGCAACTCAAATCTATTTCTTCCATGACCATGGCGTTGATGGAACGCCCCAACAAAATTTTAAAAGCCATTCCTTTTATTGTGGACAAGGCAACTTGGTATTCTGACAACGCAGGCTATCCTTATCCGCACGTTTTGTTGCAAAATACCAACGGCGGTTTTGAATGGCAATAC
>Ga0114957_1001129_pt1 | contig 31045 bp, 23 predicted proteins | sample BantaG_FD_87175 | JGI IMG/M metagenome (GOLD analysis project Ga0114957, IMG submission 87175) | Marine algal microbial communities from Bantry Bay, Ireland - BantryBay_4 metaG | ecosystem: Host-associated > Algae > Red algae > Unclassified | place: Bantry Bay, Ireland | collected 2014-11-21
AATGACTCTCTAGCTTCTTAGCATCGACCCTAATGTTAAATTCTCTTTTAGTGAACCCTGAGAGCCGAACACTGAGCACTCTTGGGTTATCTTCAAGATCCTCTTTTAGACGATCAGAAAAAAGGTCTCGTTTTCTATTTGTATTATCTCCTGTGATTGCTAATTCAATGGCTGGCATTTCCTCTGAGTTAATTTCTATAAAGGAAGGATCATCTACAATGTCTTTAGGTAAGTTTTTTACCCTCTCAATAGATTTTTCAAGATCAATCATCACTTCTTCGACATCAACATTATCCATGTCAACTCGAATAAAAATTTTACTCAAACCCGATTGGCTAACAGAACGCACATCTTTAAGTCCTGATACTTTCCTAATCTCATCCTCAAGTGGCTTTGTTATTTTGGTTTCAATATCACCTGGTGTCGCTCCGGGATATCTCGTTTCAACAATGGCCATCGCAAAGTTAACCGATGGGTAGGACTCATTGTTAAGCTTCGTCAATCCCAACAATCCAACGACAATAAACAGTCCCGATAAAATTATTGTTAGCTTGTAGTTTTTTATAAAAAAAGCAAATATATTATTCATATTCCTATTGCCCACTTCTTTTTGTTATATTAAACCCACAGGGGAAATCAGGAAAGACTTCAAAGTAATCAAAAACAGTATTTAAAATTTTCAACTTCAACCCTATTGTTCCTAAATTACTTGCGAGAAAACTTTTTTGATCATTAATTAAGTCGGCTTCTGAAATTCTTGCTTGTGAAAATTTTCTTTCCATGACTTTCAATCTTTTTTTCAAAGTCTGTGTATTTTTCTCTGAAAGCGTCACTAAGTTTTCTAACGTTCCAATATTCCGAACAAAGCTTTGATGCGTAAGTTCTAATTGGTTTTTCATTGAAAGAACAATTGCATCGACTTTTAATCGGTTCATTCTTTTTAAAATACTCTCACTCTTTCTTGTCTGAGAACCAATAGGCACCTTTACTTCCAAACCAAACTCTAAGCTTTCTCGTCCTTGATCACGAAAATCATCGATTGCTCCAGAAAAACTCCCTCCGGTAGTATTAGTATCAATACCCTTAAGAGAAACCCTTCCTTTAAACTTCACATCAATATCAGAGTAAGCGTTTGTTTTCTTCATTATGTTTTTGTTCATTTTACTTATCAGATCTAAGATTTCATCTTGGTATGTGTACTCATATGGAGTTTCTTCATGTTTAATTACTTTTGCAGTACAATTTAAAATTTCAAGTAATGCCTTATTAGGGTTGTACGCACCTAGTTTTAATTTTTCATTTTTAAAACCAGGTAATAGTGTTCTCAACTGGTGTTCTAAAGAAAGGTTTCCACTTCTCAACTCCTCGATATCTGCTTCATTACTAATAACTTGAGAGTTAAAGAGGGCCACGTCACCGGAGTCAGCAACTCCACTTTTTTGCCTCTTTCGCATCATTTTTAACTGCCGCTTATTTGTTTTTCCCAAGCTCTCTGAAATATTCATAGAAAGGTCATTTGCAACTAATGACCAGTATACCCTTCTCAAAGTAATCAAAAAGCGTGTTTGATTCATCTTTCTTTCAAGCTTTGATTTCTCAATCTGTTTTTGACTATTGATAAGATCTACACCTGAGACCCTACCTAAAAAATCTTTCCATAGATCAATTTCAACTCCAATAAATGGAGAGACTGTACTTGCATCTCTTAAAGCAGTTGGTCCTGACTGAGTTAAGGTGCTTCTTTTATCAAGGTTAATCCCTGTCTCTAAAGAAAAACCTTTTAAAAACTTCTTTTGATACCTAGCATAACCTTGTTTTACAGGAGAAAAAACAGGAGAAAAGCTTATGAGCGCCCTCTCTTTGGTCTTTATGTAATTTGCACCGGCCATAAAATACGCGGAGAATTGCTCTTGAGTCTGAGAAGCTTGTAGTTTTGCTTGCTCTAGCTCTAAATCTAAATTTAACATTGAGGGGGAATTATTCTTCCTTGCTTCCTGGAAGATAACCTCTTCACTTAAAATAACTCCAATTGAATTCAAGGGGAGCAGTAAGGTAAAAAAAAGGGTAATATAGTTCATGAGTATCTCCAGTGAAGGGACATATTAGATTAAAATGAGAAATAATTCAAACAAACGTTTGAATTCCTCTTTTTCCCAGTAAATATCACTGTTTCACCATGGTCCTAAGATCGAAGTTGTGCTAAAACAAGGCCATGTTTTTTTATTTATTACTTCTTTTTACTATAATTCCTGCAACTGAACTTTATCTTCTTTTAGAGGTTGGCTCAAATATAGGGGCCATTAACACAGTCGCTATTATTATTTTAACTGGAATAGTGGGAGCTTCACTTGCAAAGTCTCAAGGGCTATCTGTTCTAAATAAAATACAGCAAGAACTCTCTCAGAAAAAAGTTCCCACAAAGAATATGCTTCATGCCCTTTTAGTTTTTGTCGGAGGATTACTTTTGTTAACGCCAGGTTTTCTTACTGATATTTTAGGCTTTTCGATGGTCATTCCTGGTACTCGAGATTTAATTGCTATAGGGCTTAAGAAAATTTTTGCAAACCAAAAAATCAATGGCAACTTTCAATTTCATCACTTTCAATCTCGCCCCCAAGGGCCCTCTTATTCAGATGAGAACGTAATAGAAGTCGATTTCCAAAGAAAGTAAATCACTTTTTAAGGCGCTGAAACTTCCTGAGTGTTTGGGCGATCTTTTTTTTACGTGCACTTATTCTTTTTGCTATTTCTTTATCGGCTAAACCCTGCTTCTTTAATCTGCGCTTCATTGACTCAATTCTTTTCGTAAGAATTTTTCTTTTCTCACTCATACTTAAGTTTTTGAATGCTAACTTTCTTTCTAAGAGTTTTTTTCTAAAGGCTTTCTTCCCTTTTTTAGTCGAAATATCAATGTTCCACTTTTTAGCAACAGCATTTAGTTTTTTTTGTTGCTCGACATTAATTACTTTTTGATTTTTACCAATTTTTTTTGCTTCAACACCGATTGTTAGAAAAAAGAAACATAAAATTATTAACTTCATAAATGAGCTCCCAGCCAAAAGTATTAAATTATTCTACGACCTTTTGAGTCGAAATATCATAAAGTTATATAATATAAGAAATCTTTTCAAGTTATTGATTTTTCTTTATTCCTTTTGCTCTTCTCTTCAAAATTATCTAAAATTTAAATTCACACAAGGAGATTCAATGGTTTGGAATGTAGACCCAGAAATTGTAAATATAGGTGGTTTCGGACTGAGGTACTACTCTCTCATGTTCATTATTGCGATTGTTCTAGGCACAGAGTATGTAAAAAAAAGATTTCTTGCCAATAAATTGACGACAGCTCAGCTTGATAGCCTGCAAACTCATGTTATTGTAGGAATGATTATAGGGGCAAGACTTGGCCACTGTCTTTTTTATGATCCCGCTTACTATCTAGCTCATCCTCTTGAAATTCTTCAGGTTTGGAAAGGAGGCCTTGCTTCTCATGGAGGGTTTGCAGGTGTGATATTTGCCGTTTTTCTCTTTTCACGAAAGTGGGCAAACAAATCTTTCATGTGGTTTGTCGAAACAATTGTCCCATCAGCAGTTCTCGCTGCGGGCTTAATTAGAATTGGGAATCTCTTTAACTCTGAGATACTAGGAAAAAAAACAGATGTTGCCTGGGGGTTCATCTTTCAAAGAGTTGATAGCTTTACAAGACATCCGGCACAACTTTACGAAGCAATTTCTTTTTTTATGATTGCTTTCTTTTTTCACTTTCTTTGGAAAAAGAATTTTGAAACAAAAAAATGGTCCCCAGGCGTTGGCTTAGGATTGGCTTTTATTTTTCCATTTAGTGCCCGCTTTCTCATTGAGTTTTTCAAGATCGAACAGGTTAACTTTGAAAAGGGAATGATTCTCAATATGGGTCAAATTTTAAGTATTCCCTTCATTTTCATAGGGCTTTACCTTCTCTCAGGGCATATCAATAAAGTTCCATTTTTTGATTTTCTGACTAAAGAACCTCTTAATAAAAAAAGGAAGAAAAAGAAATAGTGAAAGAATATACTTTTGGACAATTTACTCCTGAACACCTCAAAAAAGTTAAGTCAGGAATCAAGACTTTTAATGCTCAGCTTTACTGGGAATGCCATGAAGAACTTGAAGAGATTTGGCTTGAAGATCGAAATGATCCCGCGAGAAATGTCTATTGGGCAATTATCCAAGTAGCCGCGAGCCTTATTCACTATAGAGATAGAAAAATTATTGGCGCTCAGAACCTTATCAACAAAGCTCGGCAAAAATTTAAGCGCTGCCATGATCAAAAGGTTTTAACAGAGCTTGTGTATCGCTTCCTAGACTGGGAAGAACTTGAAAAGCTGGTAAACCTGATTCCAGCAGAAGATTCTCAACTAAGCGATTATGAGAGACTATACGAATTTAGATTTAAATCCTATCCTTATCTCAAATGATTTTAAAACCATTATATTTTTTAAAAAAATCAGTTCAATTTCTTTTGAAAGACAAGATTTCTTTGAGCTTAAGCTTAATTCCTATTTTTATTGGTCTCATCTTATATTTCTCAAGCTTTTATTACCTCAATGAAGCTCTTTCTAACTTAACTCATTCTTTTTTATCTGGTTGGTTAAACTCTGAATCATTTATTATTAAAATACTCCTTTACCTAATCAAAGGGCTCCTTGCTATCATCGGATACTTTCTCGTTAACTGGACCTTTGTACTTATTGTCTCTCTTTTAGGCTCTCCGCTTAATGATTTTATTAGCGAAAGAGTTGAGAAGAAAATGTATGGAAAAACTTTAAAAAACTTAAAACAAAGCTTTTCTCATATTGGATCTAAAATTATTTTCATTCTTTTCAATGAAATTAAAAAAATTAGCTTCATCTTAATCCTTTCCTCCCTTGTATTTATCCTAGGCTACATCCCTTTTCTTACTCCCTTTGCTCTTGCCTTAAGTTTCTTACTTGTTTCAATTCAATTTGTTGATTATGTTTGGGCCAGACACGATATTAAATTCAAACAATGCTTCCAAGATATAATGAAAAACCTTGGGTTTTACACTCTTTCTGGAGCAATTTACTTTCTTCTTATCAGTATTCCAATCATTAACCTATTCGTTCCGGCTCTTGCAACGATTCACTTCACTTACTCTTTCAATGACAAGAACTCTGGAAAAATCGTGGGTTAAAACAATGATTGTTTAAAGGAAAAAAATTCAATCACTTCCCTCCTACGTTGATCAACTTGATAATAAAGTAATAAACAATGGAGCTTTCATGTATAACCTTATTTTGCTTTCACTTTTGACTTTTAGTCTCCAGGCTTTCAGTGCGCACTACTGCTTAACTAAATTAGAATTTGCTTCCACAAGAAGAGTTGAAATTACTCAAACCTGTAACGGGAAGAAAAAAACTCTCTTCAAACCAGGCTTTGCAATAGATAAAGATTTTTTTGTGGTTAATACTCTTCAAAACTCTTACCCCATTGAGGATGTCTCTGAAAAGGTTGAATCTTATAGTGCTTCCGTTTTACTCAAAAGAGGACACGAGTTGATAAAGACAAAGAAGCAAGATAACACAATCACCTTTACTACTTTAAAATAAAAAGTGAAGATTCATTTTTTTTCTTTAATAGCTTAGTAAGTCTTGAATTTTTTTATAGACGTCATCAACCTGAGGTAAGATAACTTCTTCAAGTCCAGGGCAATATGCAACATGTGTATCTTTAGAAGCAACCCTTAATGGTGGAGCATCTAAATATTCAAATGCATTTTCATTAATAAGCGCCATCACTTCACCAGCAAACCCTGAAGTTTTATGCTCTTCATGACAAACTAAAAGTCGATGAGTTTTCTTTAATGACTCACAAACAGTTTCAATATCAAATGGAACAAGCGTTCTAGCATCAATCACTTCAATACTTTTGCCTGTCTCTTCTTCTATTTTCTTAGAAGCATCAATCGCTTTTTGAACAAGAGCTCCCCAGGCTAAAATAGTGGCATCTTCTCCAGACTTTACTACTTTTGCTTTCCCAAATGGAATCATAAAGTCATCACCAGGATCAGCGCTACGATTATAACCTTGATAATAAAGGTGTTTATGCTCAAGGAACAAAACAGGATCATCACAACGAATCGCTGTTCGTAAAAGCCCTGCCGCATCTTCTGCGTTTGATGGGAACACCACTCTAATCCCTGGAATATGCGTAAATAAAGATTCTCCTGATTGAGAGTGATAAATGGAGCCACCCTTTAAGTATCCTCCAATAGGAACTCTTACAACCATTGGGCAAGAAAAATCGCCACCGCTTCTATACCTCATTGTGGCCATCTCATTCTTAAGCTGCATATAAGCAGTCCAAATATAATCAAAGAATTGAATCTCTACGACAGGTTTTAAACCTCTCGTCCCCATTCCTATGGCACGACCAATAATATTAGCTTCGGCCAAAGGTGAGTTAAAAACTTGAGAGACTCTCCCTTTATCGTGTGCAACTCTTTGGCAGCCACTTGTAATTTTAAAAACGCCACCTTTTCCTGAAAGTTTTTCATCATCAAGCTTATTAAGTTCAGAGAAATCTGCAACATCTTCACCAAACATTCTGATGAGCGGGTTCTTAAGAACTTCCGTCTTTAAAACTTTATTAATGACTCCTGCCATTGGTACATCACTTTTCCCAGAAAACTTAGCTGGAGTGCTAAAGTTATCAGATGTGGGATCAACATCTTCAGAAAATAGATGATCCATATAAGTTTCTTGCTTAGGCCAAGGAGTATCGACAGCAATCTGAATAGCTTCTTTGACCTCTTTATCAATATCATCTTTCAGTGCATCGATTTCAGTTTGATTTAAAATTTTTGCTTCTAATAAAAAGTTTGTGTAGGAGTTTACAACATCTCTTTGCGCCTCCTCACTCAACTCTTCTTTAGTTCTGTAATAACTATGATCGTCAGACAGTGAATGTGAATATGGCCTTGTACAATGGGCATGAATTAAAACTGGTCCATTTCCAGCTCTTAAATATTCTTCCGCCAGCTTTGCTGTATCGTAACTTTCAATGGGACAAGTTCCATCACACTCAAAAACTTTTAAGCCTGGTACTTTCGCAAGAGCCTTAGATATTGATCCTCCTGGAGTTTGAACAGAGACAGGAACCGAAATTGCAAAACCATTATCTTCAACAACAAACATCACTGGGAGTTTGTTTACACAAGATGTTGTGAGAGCTTCCCAAAACTCCCCTTGAGAAGTTGTTCCGTCACCAGAAGAAACATAAACGATTTCATCTTTATTAAATGTTATATCACCTTTGTAATCAATCTCTTCTAAGTACTTTGCAGTTTCAGCAATACCGCAAGCCTGTAAAAACTGAGTTCCTGTACACGATGATTTATTTATGATGTTAAGTTTTTTATTTCCCCAGTGAGCTGGCATTTGCCTTCCATAAGAGGCCGTATCACCAACATTTCCATTTGCCTGACAAAGCATTTCTACCGGAGTAACTCCAAGTCCTAAGCATAGAGCTCTGTCTCTATAGTAAGGAATAAAAAAGTCATAGCTTGGTTTTAGAACTTTTGAAATAGCAGTAAGAATTCCTTCGTGCCCTGCTCCGGAAATTTGGAAATAAGCTTTTGATTGCTTTTTCATCGTAATTTCTGCGTCATCAAGCCTTCGAGATAATAATATATTCTCAAGCATTTCAAGAAGCTTTTGCTTGTCTAGCCCATGTTTTTTAGCGAGTTCTAGCTTCTTATTATATTTCGAACCAAGCTGTTCAGAGTTAACCTGTGGCATAAATAAATTCCTTTTGAGATAGAGGCTAGGATATTAACAAATTCGTTACAAGTAGAAAAGTTTTATGCTGCTTTAGTTACTGATTCCGATGACTTACCTAGCAGCTTTGCTAAAATTTTACGCGCAGTCATCAGCTTTTGCTAGAAGTTCCTGAGGTCATAGTGGACTGCACTTACGATTACCCTCTATAAAAGTGATTTTTGAAGCCTAAGATCAAAGTTTTCGATACAAGAATCTAGCCCTTTTGACTGTGTGTGAATATCTTTTTTAGTAAATCCAATTGTAATATGCGGATCATAAGCTAAATAGTTGAATTGATAACTTCTTGAAAACTGATCGGCTCTATAAGCTGCCCTTCTTTGCAAGTCTCTTCGTACAGCAAATAATTGAGGCGCACTTATGACTAAAAAGAAAGCTTGGTTAACTACTTTACCATCTTTATCTTTTTCTACATTTCTTCCTAAACATCTTATTCTAAATGGAAGTTTTTGAAGCTTAAAGAGATCCTCTCTACCTGTTTTCCCTTTTTTCCCATCGTAATAACTTAAAATATCAAAAACATTCGGGAAAACATACTTTAGCCCATCGGGCATTTTCATTGATGCATTCCCTTGATATTCAGGAGGAGTTACAACTGTAATGTGTGCTTCATTTCTATCTTGCAATTTTAATTGATAAATCCTTTCTAAGTGCAACTTGAGGTCATTCACTGATCTGTAATTAATACTTTTAATGAGGGCCCCACTCGAAATATATTGATCACTAAAAGGAACTTCCTTATAAACATTACTACTTATATAAGCGATTTGAGAGAAGGCATTCCATGAAAATAGAATAAAGATGATTTTAAGAGTGTTCATGCCACCTTATAGTACAAATCATTTTTTTCTGTCAATATATACTCATGAAAATCCTTCTAAAAAACTATAATAGCTGCCCTAAAAAAGCACAGATTATAAGGCAACAGTTAAGAGAGTTCTCTCTCTTTGAAGAATCTTGTGAACAACATCACTTTGAGGTCAACTTAAAGTTCTATACAAATGCGGACCTTCTTTTCTTTATCAATAACTCTCCTCAGGGCTCATATAGCATAGAGCTTGCTGAGCAACATTCAGCTCTCTTTAAAATGGATTCTAAATTCAAGGCAATAAAAACACAAGATAGACTTGATTCTTTCCAGTTTGCAGGAATTTCTCATGCGAGTTCAGCACATTTATCTGAAGGAAGTAATCTCTTTCCAGTCCCCAAGCTTCATTTGAATAAAATTAAATATCCTGTTTGTTTTTTAGATAGAGACGGTGTCTTAATAAAAGACACTGGTTATCCTCACCGGCCACAAGAGCTTATCTATTTAAATGATCATCTAAGTAAGCTTAAAAGTTTTCAAGACAAGGGATATAAGTTTATAGTTATTACGAATCAGTCAGGAATTGCTCGAGGCTACTTTTCTGAAAGTGACTACCTTAAGTGTAATTCAAAAATTGCTGAAAACTTGAAAAAAAATAACATCGAAATACTAGATTGGTTTCACTGCCCTTTTCACCCCGATGGAAAAGATCCATATAAAAAAGAAAGTGTTTTTAGAAAGCCAATGCCGGGAATGATATTAAGAGCATGTGAGAAGTATCCAATTGATTTAAAAAGTAGTGTAATGATAGGTGACAAGGAATCTGATAATATCCTCATCACCTTAAAAGAATTTATTAAAGTTTAAAGCAATTACTTCGCAAGAGCTTTTTTGACTAGTCCAATTATGACCATAAGTCCACCACCTCCGACTCCACTTGAAGCGACGCTACCGATTATAGATCCAATATCCATACCACCACCTCCGACAGCTGAACCTAAAACAGAAGAGAGAATTTGGCCTCCAATTCCACCACCAACTAAGCCTGAAATAATATTCCCTGCCGTTCCTAAACTAAACTTTGGCATTGCTTTCCCAGCTCCAATACCTCCTGCTGCACCTGAAACTAATTGAACTGCTAACCCTACTAAATCCATACCGTTCTCCTTTTAATTTTTGTAAAATATACTCTCTCTTCATGCTGAAGGTTTTGAGTTAAGATAGCAATTATTTAAATAATATAGATAGAAATGAATAGCCTTTTTTCGCCATTTCTGACTTTTTGATAAATTTAAGTGAAGCTGAATTTATACAATATCGAAGATTGGTTGGTTTAGGTCCATCATTGAACACATGACCTAAGTGAGAGTCTCCATACTTTGACCTCACTTCGATTCTTTTACCGAGCAATGAGTTGTCTTCCTTTTCTATAATAGCATCTTTCAAAATAGGTGAAGTAAAAGATGGCCAGCCTGTTCCCGACTTAAATTTTGCACGAGAACTAAAGAGGGGCTCCCCTGAAACAATATCAACATAAATCCCCTCGGCTTTGTTATCCCAGTATTTGTTTTTAAATGGTCTTTCAGTTGCATCTTTTTGAGTGACATTATATTCTAACTGGCTCAACATTTTTTTGATCTTTGAGTCTTGAGGTTTAGAGAATTCATTGTTTAAAAAATCTAGATTGACTCCCTTCCAATACTTCTTGATAAACTGATCTCTACCTGAGCCCGCTCGATAAGACTTGTACCTTGCAATACTCTTTGGATTTTTCTTGTAAAAATCCTGGTGATAATCTTCTGCTGGATAAAAATTTGTAAACTTCACTATAGGTGTTAAGACTTCTTTCTTAAAAAACTTATTGCGAACGATGTAGTCTCGAGATCTTAATGCGAGGTCACGCTGTTTTTCACCCTGATAAAATATTGCACTAGAGTATTGGTGGCCTCTATCTACAAACTGCCCCCCCGCGTCTGTAGGATCTATCACTTTCCAAAAAGAGATTAAGAGCTTTGGATAAGAAATAATATTAGGATCGAAAGTGACCTGTACACTTTCGAGGTGTTTCGTTTGACCTCTTGCAACTTGTTCATAAGAAGGCTTCTCAATTCTTCCACCAGCATAGCCAGAAATCACGCTTTTTACTCCTTCAATTTTTTCTAAGTCTGCTTCAACACACCAAAAACACCCTCCTGCAAAAGTTGCTGTCTCTAATGAATAACAAATTTTTGAAGTTAATATTAATATAAAAGCAAAGTATCTCATAGACTCTCCTTAGAGTTTTTAATATCATAGTACACTATTATGGCAAATGTATCTCTAGTCATTATGGCAGCAGGTATGGGTTCACGTTTTGGTGGACTCAAGCAACTTGAGCCCATTGGTCCCAATGGTGAAACACTTATTGATTATGCTGTTTATGATGCTTACCAACTAGGTATAAGAGAGATTATACTTGTTGTGAGAAAAGCCTTTCATGAGCAAGTGAGTCTCTCTTTTAAAGAGAAATGGAAACTATACAAAGACTTAAAACTTACATTTATTAACCAAGAGTTAAATGATGTCCCATCAAATGACTTAATAGATATCAATAGAGAGAAACCTTGGGGAACTACTCACGTCCTTTACGTACTCAGAAACCACCTCAAAAACTCTTTCATCGTTATGAATGCCGATGATTATTACGGAAAAGAGGCCCTTTCAAAACTATACAATCACCTTAAAACTTCCCAAGACCCTAACGAGCAGGCAATGGTTTCCTTTAAACTAAGAAATACTCTTTCTTCTCATGGTGGAGTAACTCGAGGGGTTTGTATTGTTGAAAACAATCTCTTGAAAAGTATTCAAGAAACAAAGAACCTAAAGCTTAATGATAAACAAGAAATTGAAAGTGACAGTGGAAACATTGAAGCAAACTCTCTCGTTTCAATGAACCTTTGGGGCTTTCACTTTGATTTTTTAAAGTATGTACTGAAAGATTTTCAAGATTTTCTAAAGACTGCAGACCTTAATCATGATGAATCTTTATTACCTGTTACCATACAGAAATATCAAAAAAGTGGAGCTATAACTGTTCATGTTTTAACTAGCTCTCAAGATTGTCTTGGTATGACCTTCAAGGAAGACCTCCCTAAGCTTAAAAGTTTTATTTCTTCAAAAATTGCTGACTCTGACTATCCTCAAAAGATTTTCTAAGAGTCCTTTACTTGCCACATGATGATACTCTCGATCAAAACAAGCCACTTTTCAAGGCACTTTGAGTTTTACTCCCTCTTGTAAAAAGGAAGTAAGTTATCGAAATAATTACAACCCCTTGCTTTTACATATGTTTACCCCTTGATTGATCCCATAATAATAGATACCTCAAGGAGATGTTTTGAAAAAACTTAATGCTTTTATTATTATTTTAATCCTCTCACTCAGCTCTTGTAATCAAAGTGCCACTTTTGCACTTTCTTCAGTCAAAAAAGTTGAAGCTCAACCCCTTATCATTGAAGGATGTACTCACTCCGAAGCAAATAACTTTAACCCTCTTGCCGAACAAGAGCTTGGAAATTGCTCCTTTGAATTTTGTGGAGAGCCTAGCTTTGAGAATAGTAATGTTTCAAAAACTCAGATAGTAGATGAATACCTCAAATCTTTAAAAGAAAACTCAATCGAATTCCAAGGAAATACTCAAGCAAGCCTTTGTGAAAACAAGATGGGTTGTCGAGCTCCTTTGGCTAAAAATTTTGACCCTGAAGCCGTTATTGAAACTGGAACTTGTGAATTTAAAGGTTGCCCTGCTTACAGTGTAGATCTCGACGCAGCAATTGCGAAGTATCAGGCTGGGTTTCCAATGGCTAAAATTGATAATACGTGTCCAGGACTCAAGACTGAAAATTTCACGCAAAATGAAGATACTCATGCAGGAATCCTTTGGGTCGTAGATAACTCAGGATCGATGGGAAATGAACAAGCCAACTTAGCTAAAAACTTCTCAAGCTTTATTGACCTTTTCCTTGCAAAGAATATTAACTTTACGATGGGTGTGACTACTACTGATAGTAAACACAGTCTTACTAGTCTCAGTCAACTTACATCAGCAGAGGCCAAGAATGACGAACTGAAGTTTAAAGACAACTTTAGAAACCTGATAAAGGTTGGCATAACAGGAAGTGGAAGAGAGAAAGGATATAATGGCTCAAAGACCTTCCTTGATAATACTACATACAAAGATTTACTCCTTACTGAAGCAAACTCTCACCTTATAACTATCTATATTTCAGATGAGCCTGACCAATCAAACCAGGACGCTCAATACTACATCGACCACTTTAAAACTCTAGTTCCAAAGACTAGCATGTTCCAGTCGCACGCGATTGTAGACTTAGATAATAGTGGAAGAGCTGATGCTACAAAAGGTGCAAAATATTTAGAGTCTGTCACTTACTCGAAAGGTACCTCTGGTGATATTCAAGGAAACTTTGCCACTGTTTTATCAAAGATTGGGCAATCAATCGTAGAGCTTCTTGATCAATTTATTTTGGCTTCTGTTCCTTATGAACCTTCAATTAAAGTTTTTGTAAACGATGTAGAAACAACTGATTGGACTTTTATAACACAGCAAAACTCTATTAAGTTTACAACTGCTCCGGCCGAAGGTGCTAAGATTAAAATCACTTACTTACCAGCACCTTAAGAGTTTGGCTTGAGTCAAAAGTTAACTCAAGTTTAAGCTTCCATTGACCCAATCAAGTTTATATTCGCCTTCTTTGATTTCCCCTTTAAGAACAAGCTTTGATAAAGGTCTAATAACCATTAAATTAAATGCTTGAGATAGTGGTCTTGCTCCAAAGTCTGGGGAGAACCCTCTTTTTGCTAAAGCTTTATAGAATTCCTCGCTAAGAGAAAAGTTCATTTTCTTATCTTCCAACCTCTTATTGAAAAGTTTCAATTCTTTTTCGATCAATTTGTTCATAATAGATTTATCAATCGAATGATAGGTCAGTTTTGCATCTATCCGGCCTAAAACTTCTGGTTTAAAATCTACATCAGGATTTTTCGAGTTTGTTGTAATCAATACAATCGTATTTCTAAAATCAATAGTTCGTCCCTTATTATCTGTAAGTCTTCCATCATCCAAGATTTGAAGTAACAAATCAGAAAAATCATAGTGAGCTTTTTCTATTTCATCAAAGAGAAGAATCGAGTAAGGTTTTCTCCTCACTGCCTCTGTTAAAATCCCACCTTCTTCATAGCCTATATATCCACTAGGTGCTCCTATTAACTTACTCACTGAATGTTTTTCTGAGTACTCACTCATATCTATTCGTATAAGATTTTCCTCACTTGCAAATAAAAACTTGGCCAATTGCTTTGCTGTTTCTGTTTTACCAACACCTGTTGGCCCCAATAGTAAAAATGACCCCAAAGGTTTACTCGGGTCACTTAATCCCGCCATCGATGCCAAGAGAGTTTCTGAAATTTCATGAATAGCTTCATCTTGCCCAAAGATACTTCCCTTTAGCTGCGCCTCTAGCTCTAGAAGTGAGTCTTGCTTTTCTTTTAAAATTTTCTCAACAGGAATCTTTGTATGTCTTGATATGATCTGAGCAATATCTTCTCTCTTTAAAAACCAAAAGGATTCTTCACTTTTTAAAGTTTCATCTATTTCGGGGAGAAGCGAATACTTTATTTGTCCCGCACTTTCGTAATCACCTTCTCGCTGTGCCTTCTCAAGATCCTTTAAAAGACTTTCTTTTCTCCCTCGAATATCGCTGTGACGCTTTAGGCTTAAGACCCGATTACTCCACTCTTGCTTTTTCTCACTAAAATCTTTTTCTAAACGAGTGATTTCACCATCAAGTTCTTTTGTTGGATTCACTTTTGATTTAATGAGTTTTGTTCGTATTTCATTTTGCATCGCCTCTAACTCTGGCGGCAATGTTTCTGCTGATAACTTTAAAGAAGCTGAAGCCTCATCGATAAGGTCAATGGCCTTATCTGGAAGATTTTTATCCTTTATGTACTGATCAGAGAGGTAAACTGCGCTATAAATAGCTTCATCAGAGATTTCAATCCCATGGTGCATTTCATATTTCTCTTTTAAACCAATTAAAATTTCGATAGCGTCTTCCGGGCTTGGTTCGTAAACATTGACCGAACGAAACCTTCGATCAAGAGCTCCATCATTAAGTATGTACTTTTGGTATTCATCAAAAGTAGTCGCTCCTATTGTATGTAACTCTCCTCTAGCGAGAGCTGGTTTTAAAAGATTTGCCGCATCCATTGCTCCATCGGTTTTTCCGGCCCCTACTAATTGGTGAATTTCATCAATGAAAAGAATTGCTTCTCCATTTTGTGACTTCATAAAATCAATGAGATTTTTAATTTTCTTTTCAAAATCCCCTCGATACTTTGTGTCACTCATTAAGCTTCCGAGATCAAGGGAGTAAATTGTTTTCCCATGCAGTACATCGGGTACGTTATTATTAATAATCTCTCCTGTTAGTCCCTCTACAATTGCTGTTTTCCCAACACCTGCATCTCCAACAAGGACAGGGTTATTTTTTCTTCGTCTTGCCAAAATTTCCATTAAGGCCCTGATTTCTTTTCTTCTCCCCACAACAGGATCTAACTTTCCTGCTAATGCTTGCTCATTTAAGTTTACAAGAAAATCGGGCACATCACTTTCTTCTCCTGAATTAAGTAACGAGTAATCCCAGTCAAGGTTTGGAAAAATTTTTGGCATTGTTTTAATAAGGTCACGTTCACCAATTTCTCCACGCGAGTTTTCAACTGCATTTGCATTAGAAAAGCTTAGCCATTCATTTAGGTCATTAGAACTTCGCAGTTTATCAATATCAATTTTCTCAGAGACACTCGCTAATTGCGAAATAAGATCTTTGACTTCATTCTTTTTGTCTTTAAATATACGCGATACGTAACTAGACTTATTTTTTAAAAGTCCATAAAGAAGGTGTGCGGCTGATATTTCAGCATTTTTCTCTTCAATTGCTTTCGTTTGAGCAATATTAAATGATCCTAAGGCAATTTCATCAAACTTATACATAAGTTCCTCCATCTACTCTTAAGATGGTAGGAAACTTATCGGTGTCAAGCCTCGCTAAAAGTTTGAAGTTTGATAGGGATTCCAATATCAATTCCGACCTTAGCAAGGCCTTCTTGAAGCTCTAAAGGCTTTAATGTTCGCCCATCTATGGTTTTGAGTTTAATGATTAACCCATTGTTTTCATTTAAGTCTTGCACTTGAGAAATTAACTCTCCAACACCCTCAGGAAAAGTCACAGCATCTTTTTCAATAAAACTCACAAAATCTTTAATATTTTTAGTTCTCACTTTCCTTGTTTTCTTTTGAAAGCTTTCGACTTCAATTTGATCAGCATCCAAGAAACTTTTTAACTCAAAGCTTTTATGTTCAGCAGGAGCAAAGAACATTGTTTCCTTAACGCTTGCTTGTATTGATGTAGTCTTTTTTTGAATTTCTTGGGCACTTTGAAAGATAATCCCTTTCTCAGAGTGCTCGTTAAGAGCTGCAATAATAGACTCTATATTATCCCACTCAACAGGAACTCTTACATCAAAAAACTCTTCAAGAGAGTGAACACCAAGACTCAGTGCTGGTCCAAAAGAAATCAAAGGACGAAGCTTATAGCCTTCAGAGTGAAGTAAATCGACTTGTGCTCTTTTGAAGATTCTCGCCATGATTTTTTGTAAATCTAAATGCCCGATAAAAGCAATTGGACCAAGTTTAGAAAATTTCACTCTATATTTAATTCCAAGAAATTGTCCTCTTTTATCTCTTAAAGCTGCAATGTCTTTTTTCAACACAACAGGAGCAACATATTCTTCATCTTTAAATGCTCCCATCTCTCCTAAGTAGTCTCTTCTTTCTTCAACCATTCCTGTGAGGTCACACTCAATTCCACAGTGATAACAAACCAATCGCTTTTTATCGATATCAAATTTCTTCTCTAATGTTTCTAAGTTTGAGTCATGAACGATATCGCCAGCAACTTTTCCACAAGGAGGAGAAAGTCTATCTTTAGTGGCCTTCATCCACTCACGCACTAAGAATTTATCTTTCAAACCTACGTCAATATGATCCCAAGGGAGTTTGGCCGTGAGAGGGATTGTTCCCAACATATACTTTGGCTCAATTCCCAATTCTTCAATACAATCTACCCATAAGTTATAGTCGAAAGTTTCATCCCATCCATCAAACCTTGCTCCTTTTTCCCACGCTAAGTGAATAAGTGAAGCAAGTCTCCTATCTCCTCGAGTAATAATTCCTTCTAATATAGAAATTTTCGAAAAATGCTTTCTGAAACTGAGACGATATTGTTTCGAATAATCTTTTAGCATATTTTGCTTTCTCATTATTTCATCAAGCTCAAGCATTGCTGCCCACTGAAATGGAGTGTGTGGCTTGGGGACAAAAGTTGAAACAGAGACCGTAATATCAGGATTATGGACACCACATTCGTTTCGGCCAATCTCTCTGGCTTTTCTTCCTGTATCCATTATTCCATGAACATCATCGTCAGTTTCAGTTGGAAGCCCTATCATAAAATATAGCTTCATTTTTTTCCAGCCACGACCAAAAACATCGCGGGCGGTCTGCATCATATCTTCTTCAGAAATATTTTTATTAATAACTTTTCTCATTCTTTGGGTTCCAGCTTCTGGAGCAAATGTGAGAGATGAGTTTTTGACTTCGGCTAACTTATCTAAGATTCGATTATCTAACCCGTATGCCCTTAAAGAGCTAATTCCTAATGTAGATTTATCTGCTGCAAGTTTATCTAATAACTCTACAACCAAAGGAGTTACCGCTGAATAATCTGCAGTTGAAAGACAAGTTAATGAAGCTTCATCAAATCCACCTTCTTTAATTCCATCCATCACCATATCAACAACTTGTCTTGGTGAACGCTCTCTTACTGGCCGATAAATCATTCCTGCTTGGCAAAAACGACACCCTTCAGTACACCCTCGAGCAAGCTCTACTGAGAAACGATCAAAGATTGCAGTCATATGAGGTATGGGAGATTTAGTAGGAAATGGATAGTCTTTGAGAGACTCTATAATATATCTTTGAATTCTATCTGGAACTCTTCCTTTATACTCTTGTTTAGCTCCACTGACATACTCAAGTTGCGAGATATCATCTAGTTCAGTTTGATAAAACTTAGGAACATAAATTCCATTCCAGTTAGCAAGTTCTAATAAAATATCTTCACGATTCATTTTATTTTCTCTTGCCTCTCCTATAAATTCGGAGACTTTTGCGAAAAGGATCTCTCCATCGCCTATAACAATAAAGTCCATAAAAGGTGCAATTGGCTCCGGATGAGTCGCACATGGCCCTCCCGAAATAACAAATGGGTCCTCGTTGGAGCGATCTTTTGCCCAGAGAGGAATTTGTCCAAGATCAAGCATTGTTAAAATATTGCTATAACTCATTTCATATTGAAGCGAGAACCCAACAATATCAAACTGGTTAAGTGGTTTAAAGCTTTCGAGACTGACCAGCGGAAGCTCTCTTTTACGGAGCTCTTTTTCCATATCAATCCAAGGTGTAAAGCACCTTTCAGCAAGTAAGTTTGGTTGTTTATTGATTTCTTCGTAAAGTATTTTAAAGCCAAGGTGGCTCATTCCTATTTCATAAGTATCAGGGAAACAAAGCGCAACTGTAGCAAGTGCATCGTCCCAGTCTTTTCTAACAAGGTTGTGCTCCTCTCCAATATATCTAGCAGGTTTTTCAACTGAATGTAGGAATTTCCCGTAAGGGTTTTGAAATGCATTTTCTTGCATAAAGCCTCTTTAACTAATGTTTATTTCTGATTTATCTATCAGGAGGGAATAGAACCCTCTTAAGCCACTGAACTTACACTTTTAAATGAAGATTTACAATGCTGATTTAACGCGTGATTTGAACGCCAGCTTTGAAAGAATAGTGGATAACAGCACTTGCTGATGCTGAAGAGTCTGAGTACGCAATGCATGTTCCAAACACTACCCTTTGGATATCTAATCCCAGATCAGTCACTTCAGAATTGAGAGTTTTCACTTTTTTGACCAAGCTTTGCTCTGCTGACTTGCAATCTTTACCTTGTGCATAGCGCTTTATAACTCTTGTTGCTTCAATGCTTTCGCCTGTTTCAGCATTCAAGTCAATTTGAGCAAATGCTGAGCTCATTAGTAATACTAGTGGTAATAAAAATTTCATAAGAATCTCCTGTATTTATGATGGGATAATAGTTCAAATAACTAATGAGAGCTAGCTATAAATCAAAACTAAGAAGAATTTACAAATATGAGGCGCTAAAGTTTCTTGAGAATATAACAAGTATTTAACGTCAGTGGTCCAAAGGTCCCTGAGTCAAACTTTGACTTTAGTTCTAGAGGATATTCAGATGAAAACAAGACGCTTTCATTTCTTCTCAAAACAAAACCCATGCAAATTTTTGTAAAAGGTTCGAAGACCATATTAATCATTTTTTCAAAAAAAGGAGTACTCTCATTTTCAAAGTGCCCAACAATTACCAAGTATCCTCCTGGCTTAACGAGAGAGACCAAGCTGTCTATAAAAGCCACAGGGTCTTTCACCACAGTGACTACTGAAAATGAGGCCACAATATCAAAGCTATTTTTCGCAAATGGATAATTTCCACTTACATGTTGGACCCTGCAATGTTTTAAAGATTTTTCTACAATTTTTCTGTTTGCATTCTCAATCATTGAGCCACTAACATCTATACCTAAGATACTCTTTAAGGGATCGTAGTATTGTAATGTCTCGCCGGGTCCAATTCCCACCTCTAAAACAGTTTCTCCCTCTAACTCATTAATGCGGTGACATACCTTTCCAAAAGAGTCTTTAAAGAAAGAGTTCCAGAGAATTTCATATACTCTGGTAAATCGTTCGTAAATGCTGTGGTTTTTTTTCATCCTTATAGGCTTTTAATCCCCTTTTAAATAATGTGCAAGGAAAAAATCAATAACTAACCTCCTCAGTTATGTCACGTAAGGACTTTTAACATCTCGTAAGAGAATAAAAGTAAGTAATAACACCTTTGTAATAGAGAATAGATAAATAGCTTTTTGGACAAGGAGGTTCAATTGAAGGTTTTCATGATGGTCTTTCTTACACCATTTATTCTTAACGCTAATGACTATGTCAGTTTTAACAAAGACAAGACACCAAAATTTATCTTAAAAAGTTTTCCACTACTCAATCTTGGATCGACTTCTCAAAACGAGCTTTCCAAAACTCATGCTATTAAGATATTAAATTACTACGATTTTAACATCACAAAAGAAGAGTTAAAGCTCATCCGTCACAAGAAAAGTTTACATGGCCATCACTTCGAGTTCCAACAAATCCACAATGAGAAAGAAGTTGCAGGAGCGAGAGTTAAAATTTCTTTCAACAAGGACATTTCAAAGATAACGTCTCTATACTCCAGTCTTAAAAATATTGAACCAGTAAAAAATGAAGAAAAGTTACTGACAAAAGATCAAGCGTTTGAGAAGGCATGGGAGTATAAGAAACTTAAGGGATCTTTAATTTCAACTCCTCTTATTAAAGAACAACTGTATTCAAAATTAAACATTACTCACAATACATTTAAAGTTCAATTTGCTCTTACAAACCCAAGTGGGTACTGGAGTATCTTTGTTGACCGCGCAAGTGGCGAAATCATTGAGGCTAAAGATCTAAATATGTATCGAAGAAACTTTACTCCAAAAGTAACAACGTTTAAAACATCATTTTCTCAAGCACTTAGCCAATTAAATGTTTCAAAGAAACATCCTGGCTCCTCTTTCAAAGAAACCTTCAAAGGTGAAGGCAGTGCTTTTATATTTGACTCTAATCCAGTGACTACTTTAATGAGAGATGATCTTCAAGATGCTTCTCCCTCTAGTGCATTCAAAGACGCATACTTCGTCGCCCCGTTACATGGAATCACACTTAAAGACGACGGGAAGTACTACCTTGAGGGTGAGAATGTTCAACTCACAGATTTTGAAGCCCCCTCAATTGCTCCCTCAACTTCAGATACCGGTATTTGGAATGCGAAAAGAGGTAATCTCGCTTTCAACGATGTTATGACTTACTACCACTTAGATAAATCACTTAATTACTTAAAAAGTATTGGCTATGACGGAGAGAAAAATATCTTTCCCAAGGGAATTAAAGTTGATGCAAATGCTGTGGACGGAGCTGATAATTCATACTTTTCACCTGATAAGGATGTCCTTGCTTTCGGTCATGGATGCGTTGATGACAATGAAGATACAGATGTCATCTTACATGAACTTGCCCATGCAATTGAAGATCATATTCTAGATGGAGCCCGGGGCGGAGACTATGGTGCCATAGGTGAAGGCTTTGGTGACTACTGGGCCGCCAGCTATAGCTATATGCAAGTCAATGGTGACTATAAAGCAAATTGGGTTTTTAAGTGGGATGGGCACAATGATTGCTGGGGAGGAAGAATACTTAATGCGATGGATGCCACATATAATCATGAAAAAACTTACCTCGCTCATAGAGCTCTCGGAGAATATGTGACCGATGAACTATGGTCTACACCTATTTTCCAAGCATTTAAAGAAATGATCGATAATGCAATCGCAAGCTATGATGAAATCCAGACTATTATGATTGAGTCTCACTATAGAATTGGTCAAAATATGAAAATGAGAGACTTTGCTCACTCAATCGTTGCCACAGCAAATGAGCTCCATCCAGAAGGTGAAATCGCCGACATCTATCGCAAGCACTTCCAAAGGCATAATATCATTGTAAAAGATTAGCTCCCACTGCTTTTCTATCTCTATAATTTTCAGTAGAATCGGGGGATGAGTTCATTATCAAAGTCCCCCTACAAAGGCTGTAGAGATTTTTTTCCACCCCTAAAAAGACAACAAGACTTTCTTTTCTCCCACATGCATAAAACAGCAAAGCTCTATGCATACGAGCACTACGACGGTCCCTTGCTCGAAATGGTTGAACTCTATAAAGCTAAAAGTGGTGAAGAACTTATCAATGACCAGATTTACGCCTTCCATGACAGAGGAGAGCGACATGTTTCAATTCGACCTGAAATGACTCCGACTGTTGCAAGAATGGTGGCCCAAACTCATAGAGAAATTCCTAAACCTATTCGTTGGTACTCAATCCCTAACTTAATGAGGTATGAAAAGCCTCAGAGAGGAAGATTACGAGAACATTGGCAATTTAACTGTGATATTTTTGGTGGTGCAGATAACTACTCTGAAATTGAAATTCTTAACATGGCAAAAGATTTACTCCAAAGCTTTGGTGCAACAACTGAGCACTTTGAAATTTTGTTAAACGATAGGAAAATAGTAAATATTCTTTTTGATGATATTTTGAAAGTTAAGGATGAAGAAAAAAAGTACAAGCTTTATAAGATCATTGATAAATCAAAAAAAGTTAATTCACAAGCTCTTGATAAGATGCTCAACGAAGTTATCGATTCCGATAAAAAACAAAAACTTCTTTCCTACCTTAGTCTTTCAACGTTTGTAGAATTAGAGAAGTTCTTAAAGAGTGCCTCCATCGAGACTGAGCTCATTAGTTTTTTTCAACTAGTGAAACTCGTCGAGAAAACATCTCTATTTCCTTTTCTAAAGTACGACCCATCCATAGTAAGAGGGCTTGACTATTATACTGGGATTGTATTTGAACTTTTTGACAAACATCCTGACAACAAAAGAGCTATATGTGGCGGTGGGTCTTACGAAAACCTTCTTCAAATATTTAAAGAGCAACCACTAAAAGGTGTCGGCTTTGGCTTAGGTGACGTCACTCTCTTAGATTTTCTTAAGTCTCACAACTTAATGCCTGATCTAAGTAAACCATGCCCACAAATATTTTACTCCTTTCAAAGTGAAGATGATTTTTCATTGAACCTAAACACTGTTGAATCACTAAGAAAGCTAGGTGTTCAAGTAGAGTTTTCTTTTCAACCACTTAAGCCTAAAAAGGCTTTCCAGATTGCAGAAAAGAAAGGCGCACAATTTGTCATTCTGGTTGGGGAAGAAGAAGTAAAAAACCAAACATTACAAATTAAAAACTTAGAAACAAAAGATGAGCAAGTCGTTTTAATTAATGAACTTGAAATAATTTCGGAGATAGTAAGTGGAAAGATCAATACCTAAAAATTTTGAGGCCAAAGAAGTAGAGCAAAAGTGGTATCAAAAATGGCTTGAGCAAGATTGCTTCAAGCCTAATAAAAGTGCTGAAAAAAGCTTCTCAATGGTCATGCCTCCTCCAAACGTCACAGGAAAACTCCACATGGGTCATGCTCTGGATAATGCCTGCCAAGACATTATTGTTCGACACAAAAGAATGCTCGGATTTAACACACTATGGATTCCAGGCACTGATCATGCTGGGATAGCGACACAAGCTAAGGTCGAAAAAAAGATTTACCAAGAAGAAGGTAAAACAAAGCATGACCTTGGTAGAACTGAATTTTTAAAAAGAATTTGGCAATGGAAAGAACAATACGGTGAAGAAATTATCGAGCAACTAAAAAGGCTTGGAGCAAGTTGTGACTGGGACCATTTAACTTTCACTATGGATGAAACTCCTAATCGAGCTGTCAGAAAGGTCTTCACTGCTCTTTATAAAGAGGGCTTAATCTACAAAGATAAAAGAATTATTAACTGGGATACTGTTTTACAATCTGCGATTAGTGACGCTGAAGTTGAACACAAAGAAGTCAAAGGAAAGTTCTACCACATTCATTATAAAGTAAAAGATAGTGACGTTTTACTTGAGATTGCAACAACAAGACCTGAAACACTTTATGGAGACAGCGCAGTTGCTGTGAACCCAAAAGATGATAAATTCAAAAAGTTAATTGGAAAAACTGCCATCATCCCTATTTGTAATAGAGAAGTTCCTATTATTGGTGACTCTTATGTAGATATGGAAGTTGGTACAGGCTGTCTCAAAGTAACTCCTGGGCATGACTTCAATGACTTCGATATCGGAAAGCGCCATGACTTAGAAGTTATTAATATTCTCAACCCTGACGGAACTCTTAATAACAACGCTGAGTTTGTTGAAAGCTTAAGTGTTCATAAGGCTAGAAATAAAACAATTGAAAAGCTTGAAGAGCTAAATATTCTAGTTGATACAAAGAAGCACACTCATCAAGTGGCGCACGGAGAAAGATCTGATTCTATTATTGAGCCCATAGTAAGCATGCAGTGGTTTTTGGATATTCAGGCCATGGCAAAATCATCTGTTAATTCAGTCAAAAAAGGTAAGATGAATTTCATTCCAAAAACGTGGGAAAACACTCTTTTTAGTTGGTTAAATGAACCAAGAGATTGGTGTCTTTCACGTCAACTTTGGTGGGGACACCAAATCCCTGTTTATACTTGTAAAGCATGCTCTCATGAATTTGCGAGTGAAAGTGAGCCCAGAGAATGTACTAAGTGCCAAAGCACAGCACTCACCCAAGATCCAGACGTTCTTGATACTTGGTTTAGCTCAGGTCTGTGGCCCCTAAGTACCTTAGGCTGGCCAGATGAAGAAAAAATGAAAGAACTTGATTTTGAGACATACTTTCCTAACTCAACACTTGTGACTGGCTATGACATTATCTTTTTTTGGATCGCAAGAATGTCGATGATGAGCTTGAAGTTTATGGAGCAAGCTCCTTTTAAAGATGTTTATATACATGGACTTGTTCGTGACAAAGAAGGTCGTAAAATGAGTAAGTCCCTTGGAAATGGTATTGATCCGATCGAAACAATTGATCAGTTTGGGTGTGATGCCATGAGGTTTACCTTGGCCGCCGGTGCTGGCCATAACAGAGGATTTAATCTTGATCCTCAAGTTCTTCAGTCATCTAAAAACTTCATGAATAAAATTTGGAATGCATTTAGATTTGTAAGCCCATTTCTTGACAGAAAGATTGGTAATTACCCCGTGAATCTAAAAGGTATAGACACTCCTACTAAATGGATTATCTCTGAACTCAATAACACCGTAAAAAAAGTAAATCGTGACTTGGGTAACTACCGCTTTGATGAAGCAAGCTCTGAGATATATAGCTTTATCTATGAAAAATTTTGTTCGTGGTACATCGAACTTTCGAAGCCTCATTTGTATAGCGATGATAAAACTATTGTAAAAAAACGGGCTGATATTTTAAGCTACTTATTTGAAGAAGTTCTTAAACTTCTTCACCCTATTTCTCCTTTTATCACAGAAGAAATTTGGTCATACTTTCATGAAGGTGAACTTCTTATTTCTCAATCATATCCTGAATATAGTGAAAAACATGAGTATACGGAAGATGTTCTTATCATGAGTAAATTCATAGAGATTGTTGGAATGATTCGAAACCTAAGAGCATCAGTACAACTTTCTCCTAAAGAAGCGGTTCCTGCTTTATTTTTCACTGACGATAAAAATCTTGCCGCTTTTATTTATGAAAACAGAGACTACTTAAATCAGCTTGCAAAAGTCAGTAAAGGTAACATTTATAAGAAAGATGGAAAAAGGCCACCTCTTTCCATCATGAGTGCTAACTCTGATATCGAAGTCTTCTTACCGATTGGAGACCTTATTGATATTGAAGCTGAAAAAGAGAGAATTCAAAAACAACTGAAAAAAAATGAACAGGAGTTGATGAAACTTAAAAAGAAGATCGAGAATCCGAAGTTCATAGACAATGCTCCTGATGAAATAGTGAAGGAAGTGAAGGGTAAGTGCAAAGCATTTCAAGAGACAATTGATTCATTAACCAAAAACTTTGATTCACTAAGCTCTAGTCATCAATAAGAGTAATACTTTTTAATGTTTTATTCTCTAAGAGTTCTACATTGTATTGAAGGGCCATGATAATCGAATCACTCTTTCTTTCATAAGTAACTGGACCGATATCAATATTATATTCCCAAAGATTTTCTGCGCATTCAACGTGGCTCCACTCGCAATTATCTCGACCATAAACTTTACCAATAGAATCATCCACTCTTAACATTTTCTCTAATAAAGTGAAAATCTTTTGTGTTCTGACCTCATGTGTTTCATCGTCATTTTTCCCATACGAGCTACTTCGCCACTGATCAATACCACTAACATTAAAAGCACTGAGAGCTTTCCTCACTATATCGTAATGGAAACTCATATCAACTTTCTGGTAGTTAAGACTGCTTAAAGAATCACCATTAAGAAAAGAACTACAGTCAAGTAGGGTGACTTCATAATCCACTCGAAACTCAGCTCCACCATTTTCGATATAATCTTTCCCTAGCGTAAGGTATAATGACTTACCTTTTGAACAATTTTCTTTAACTAAAGCTTCGTCGTAATTACCTTTGCCTAAATAATTGATATAACTTAGGAACCGACTATCTATTCGCTTAAGCTTATTCTTAAAGCTCACATTTGGTAATAAATAATTAGAGATAAATAGATCTACGCTGCTTTCTAAAACTCTATTTCTTTCGAGAAGTTCTTTTAAAGAGTCAGCAGACTTCTCGACATGGGACATAATTTTTCGCGAATTTTTTATTATTTCTACTCCATAACAATCCATTACACTTTTGACTGCAACCTCACCCTTCTTTTTATTTGGTATGCTACAGTTTTCTTTAAATTTAATATCTTTTGTATTTCCATTATACTTTTCCAATGCAATTCTGTAGTAAGTTTCAATAGATCTTCTCGCTGAAGAACTTCCCTTTAGAGATTTTGCAGCTAAATCTTCGCAATTGTTCATTCCCTTACAAGCAACCTTTAAAAGAGTTTTTAAATACATCCCTCCAAACATTGAAGCAAAGGCAGGGAGTTCTTTGATATAGTTCTTTTTCGTCCAATTTACTCTATTAGTTCGATCCGTTTTTTTATTACCTGTTGAAAACCGATTTAAACCTTTTCGCAACGAGGCTAAACTAGGAAAGTCAGTAAGGTTTCCCAAATCTGAAGAAGCTAATTTGTTTTCAAACTCATGATAGAGCTCTTCCCAACCCTCTTTCGCTTCCACACTATAGCCCTCTTTCCATCTTTTAAGCTCTTCGTGGTAAAACTCAACGAGTCCAAGTTGCTCTAAGTTCTCTCTCGTCCCCCAATAGACAAATTGGGTTAACCCAGTCCCGGCAGAGCTAGCAACTCGATACTGATATAGAGATTCTCTCTCGATTAAAGCTGTGAAAATAAAAGGATCAACTCCATAAACCTCGGAAGTTATAGTGATGATGTTAGAGAGTACTTGCGCTCTTTGCTTTAAAAGCTTTTCTGAATCTCCAGAGTACTCTTGCTTACGTGAACCTGATGAGAACTCAATCAACTTCTCATAAATATAGCCCGAAAGCCCCGTTTTAATAGTATTCACATCGTTTGCTGAGTAAACAAAGTCGGCCCGAATTTGCTCTGCGGTAATGGGATAAGCATCAACTTCGGCAAACGAGGTAGAAATAAGAGAAGTTAATAAAAGAAAAAGTAAAAAGTATTTTTTCATCGACGTTATAATATCGAGAAAGCGGATTGCAAACAATCAAAGTTGAAAAATCTTCACAAGTGAAACTAAATGCTTCTAAGACAAGCGAAACACTGTCAAATATATAGACACTAGGTAAGAATCACAGATCTCTTTTAATGAAAAATCTCGCATAAATATAAAATGCACAGGGAACAAAGAGTAATGTGATTGTAGAGGAAAATAAAAGTCCATATGCAAAGCTAAATGCCATTGGCTTTAGAAATGGATCTCCTCCTGGCATATGTGCAATAGGCAAAATTCCGGCAACAGTTGTAAAGGTCGTTAAAATGACAGCTCTAAATCTAGAAGCACTCCCTTTTAAAACTGACTCCTTGAGACCTATTTCACCTAAATTCACAAGGTTATTGATAAAGGAAACCAGTACAATCGAATCATTAACAACAACACCTATTAGCCCAATAACGCCCATTAACGCCATAAAACCAATTGGTAACCCAACGAGCCAGAAGATTCCAATAACGCCAATCAACCCAAAAGGAATGGCAGACATAACAATGAGTGGTTGTAATAAACTATTAAATTGGGCAACGAGAACAATAAAGATGAGAAACAATGAAATGATTGCAGATTTCAAAAGCCTTTGTTGCGTATCTTTTGTATCTTTAAACTCACCACCTAACTCATAACTCATTTCGCTATCATTCCAAAAACTTTTTAATCTTTTATCAACCTCTTGATTTACAATTCCTGCCTTAGTCACAGATGAGTCTATTTCTCCATATACCGTGACAACTCGCTTCTTATTTTTACGCCTAATTAAATAAGGTGCATTAATCCTTTGTATTGTCGCAACTTGTTTTAAGTGGACCCTGCGGCCTTGTCTTGCTGGGACAAATATCTTATCTAGTACTGACTCATCGAGTTCTCCGTCCTTATCTAATCGCAAAATAACATCTACATCCTCATCTGATCTCCTAAGTTCAGTAACTGTTTGTCCTTCAATTGCTCTACGTAACTCTAGTGCAACATCGTAGTTACTCACTCCTAGTTTCCTTGCAGTTACTTCATTTAAGCGAATTTGAAACTGCTTATAGTCTGACTCATAATCAATCTCTGTAGAAAGAACCCCTTTTAGTCCATTTACTTCCTGCTGAACTCTCTTTCCCATTGACACTAAAGGAGCAATTTCATCTCCAAATATTTCAATTTCTAATGGGGGTTTTGTTGGTTTCCCTGTTTCTGCCTTCTCAACCTTTATACTGAAACCGGGATAAGCCTCTTTATTCACCGAGTTAAGGCTTTTAAATATTTCATCTAATGAACGTTTTCGATACTCTTGAGTAGTAAGGTAGATAACAAGCATCCCATAATGATCACCTGTTCGAGGGGTTCCTGAAGATGAATATTGGCTTCCCACAACACTTCTTAAGTACTTAAGCTCTTCTTTTTGGAGCACTTTTAAAACATCTTGCTCTGCTTGTTTTATAGTCTCCAACGTTTTATCAATGGGGGTTCCAACCTCTCCTTTAATTTTGTAAAAAACGACCCTCACATCATCATCAGGAAACATTTCTTTATCAACAAAATTATAGAATACAAAAATAGAGCCCAGGAACATCAAGATAAAACCAAAGACGACTAAGTATTTTCTATCTAATGCAAAAGAGAGTAATTTTTCGTATTTACCCTTAAGCCTCGAAAACCAGCCTTGCGTCTGCTTCACCTTAATGTCTTTTTTTACAAAGTCTGCCAAGTGGCTAGGTAAAATAAAAAAACACTCAATCCAAGAGGCACATAAACAAATCAAAACTACTGCTGGTACTGGCCATAAAAACTTCCCCCAGATCCCTCCAAGTAAAAACAATGAACCAAAAGCCATTATAGTTGTAATAATAGTTGTAGTGACAGGAGCCAGTGTTTCTTTAGCTGCTTTCTTTGCGGCCAAGACGGGCTCGATACCTTCCTCGAGTTTTTGATAAAAGTTTTCTGACACTATGATTGAATCATCTACTAGCATCCCTAAAACTAAAATCAGTCCAAACATGGAAATAAGATTTAAGCTAATACCTAGGTAACTCATGCAAATGAAGGCAACCATAAAAGATAGAGGTGCCCCTAATGAAGTCACGACAGAAACACGAAAGTTCAAAAAAAACATTAAGCAAATAAAGACAAGAACAATCCCTAATATTCCATTTTCAGCAAGAATTCCAAGTCGCCTTTTAACATAAAAAGCGCTTTCATTCATAAAGTCATAATTATATAGTTTTTCATTATCAGACTTCATCGCAACAACATCTTTCACTGCTTGTGTGACTGCGATGATATCTGAGTTTCTCTTCATTGAAACATCAAGTAAGATTGCGGGTTCTCCATAGACTCGGTATAAAGAAGTCGCATCCTTGAAAGAAAAGATCACATCTGCAACATCTTTTAGAAGAAGGCTCTTGCCAGAGTAATTAGATCTTAAAACAATACTTTCAATGTCTTCTTTTTTCGTGAAATCATTAAATGTTCTGACCATTAAGGTTTTTGATCCGCTTCGAACTTTCCCCGCAGTCAGATTGAGCCTTCGATCATAAATTGCCCGAGAAATTTCTCCTATTGTAAGTTCTTCTTCATTGATTTTTTTTAAATTCAAATTTACATAAAAAACAAGGTCACGCATACCTGAGATAGTGACGTTTGAGATCTTGGCAATTTTTTCAATCTCATCACGTAAAAGTTTGGCAGATTCTCTGAGGCTCTCTTCTTTTTTCCCACTCAAGCCGATCATCATTACTGGTCGTGATTTACTTTCAACTTTTTCAACAAGTGGTGATTCCACATCTTCTGGAAAGCTTCGAATGCTATCTATCTTATTTCGTATTTCATCTCTAACCTCATCTATATCAGAGTTTGGATCTATTTTTGCTACCGCAATAGAGTATCCCTCACCTGACATCACATTGAGTTCTTCAATACCATCAACTTCAGACATTTTTCTTTCTATTGGTATAGAAACTAAAATCTCTACATCTTGTGCCGTTGAACCTGGGAAAGCAGTGTTGACAACAATAGTTTCGAAATCAACATTTGGAAAAGTTTCTTTATCTAAGCTAAGCATAGAGAAAGTTCCCGCCAGTATTATTAAAACTGTAATTAAATTTACAAGCAGCGATCTTTCAACAAAGTAATCAATTAACTTATTCATTATACAACCTTAAGAACTCGTTAAAATTGCCATCAAGCTGATAAAGATTGCCCAATGCTAAGTGTGACCTAAATTTTTTCAATAAATACATCTTCTCGATCTGTAAGTGTTCCGTCTGTGCACTTATGAGCATATCAATCTCAATACGCCCTTTTTTAAAATTTCGCTGCATTTCTCTAATTAAGGATCGTGAGGTTTTTTTAGATTCTCTTAAGAGCTTCGTTTGAGACTTTAAGCTCTCAGCTCCCTTGGTCAACTCATCTTTTTGCCGTTTCAACTCACTATTTAATTGCGATAATTGTAGTTTGCTTTTTTCATTCTCTAAGACCTTGTTTATTTTTTTTAAATCTGCAGGCCCTTCTCCAAAAGTATAGTTAAGATTAAGACTAATTTCTTTATTTTCGAAGTCATTTTCTTTAAAAGACTTTGAAAAACTCTTTGAAAAAGAGGTGTCAATAAAACTCCTCGAGTAACCAAGTTTGAGCTTCAAATCAATCCCTGTTTCTAGTTTAGATTTCTCCATACCTAGCTTCGAGGACTCAAGTCTTTTTCTTAAAATTTTAACTTCAAGGTTTTCTGTACTACTTGGCTTGTATGTCATTTGAAGTTCTGAAAAGCTCCTCCCTATCTCATCTATTGAAACTTCTTCACCTATATCTTTAGTCAGTGATAAAAGATTATTCTTTAGCTCAGTTTCACT
>Ga0114957_1001130_pt1 | contig 31034 bp, 29 predicted proteins | sample BantaG_FD_87175 | JGI IMG/M metagenome (GOLD analysis project Ga0114957, IMG submission 87175) | Marine algal microbial communities from Bantry Bay, Ireland - BantryBay_4 metaG | ecosystem: Host-associated > Algae > Red algae > Unclassified | place: Bantry Bay, Ireland | collected 2014-11-21
ACTTGTTACCTTATCGTTGGTCGTATTTGAATTACCGTCATTACAGGCAGTTCCTGGCGTAGCCGGGAAAGATGGATTATTTGGTTGACAATCCTGGTTGTTACACACACCGTCGCCATCGCTATCGCCACCCGCATTCGCACATGGATCAACTGTAGTTCCCGCACATCCACAACCGTTACTTGTCACCTTATCGTTGGTCGTATTTGGGTTACCATCGTTACAAGGCGTTCCTGGCGTAGCCGGGAAAGACGGATTATTCGGTTGACAATCCTGGTTATTACATACACCGTCGCCATCACTATCGCCACCCGCATTCGCACATGGATCAACCGTAGTTCCCGCACATCCACAACCATTATTTGTTACCTTATCGTTGGTCGTATTTGGGTTACCATCGTTACAAGGCGTTCCTGGCGTAGCCGGGAAAGACGGATTATTCGGCTGACAATCCTGGTTATTACATACGCCGTCGCCATCGCTATCGCCACCTGCATTTGCACAAGGAGCGGGAGCTGAGTTGACAGTTACGTAAAAAGAACAAGTTATCGCATTTCCACAATTATCCGTAGCCTGATAAGTGATAAGCGTTGTTCCAACTGGAAAAATGGAACCATTAGCAAGTCCTGCAGTTTGAGTTAAGGTTATGGTACCTGGAGTAACTGTAGATGGACATCTTTTTTCCATTACAACTTCATTGTAATTGTGTCCTTCTCGGTCTTTCCATCTACCACTACTTTTTTCCAATACTACATAATCGGAGTTATTATAATTATTGGGTTCACCTGATGCCCAGTTGGTGTAAGTAGCACTCGAGCCACTATCCCAAACGAAGTTGCCCTCGTACGCCGCATCGTTGTATCCAGTCCAGGCATAAGGAGCAATTAACCGACTTCTAACGTAGCTATTTTCTCCGCTACTTGAAATTGTCAAAAGATATCCTCCCCGGTTAACGACAAGGTTTCTCGCCTGGTGCCAAGTATAATTGCTGGAACTAGAGCACCAGTATTTACTGCCGTTGTACGATCCCATGTAAGAAAAGCCGCTAATATTATTAGAAAGGGCCCCACAATTCGTTTGAGTAGCTGAGCAGGTAGTAGTAGGATTGGGCACATTCCAGCTTACGTAAGCCCCATTTGCACCAGAAGCAGCTTGTAAAGTGATGTTGCTCGGACAATTCAGGCTGATTCCAAAAGTTAAATCTGGATTTGTTTCAGCTTTAACTGTAGATTGCCAGAGCAATAGACAGCAAAAGAGTGAAAAAATGTTAAGTATTCTCTTCATAATTAAAAAATTAAGTGGTTAAAAAATTAATAAAATTGTTAATTCTTATTAGCCTTATAGCCAAAGCAATAAGTCCAGTAATTGAATAATATTTTGATAATAGTAGAAAGCCTGAGCAGGATTAACTATGTTAAACTAAGGTATGATACCAGGCATTTTTTAGAAATATTATGGTATTTACAAAGGTACCTTGTCAGTTTGAGGGAGAATACATTTTTACTTAGGTCATAACTGACTTAAGTAAAAGAAGAATCAAGTATTTTAGGTAGAAGTGTTTTTATGCCTTTTGGGGAGAAATTTAAATGCACATATTTTAGACAAAGATAGTGTTCTTTAGTCACAAAAATCAAATAATAAGTATAATTATTTATTTTTTGCACTTATTTTTTTTACTATTTGAAGTAAGTGCTAATTTTTCCTGCGGTACCCGTTCCTACTATTGCCGCTAAATCAGCGTGTGTGGCCAATTTTATTTTCTTAACCGAGCCAAATTCTTGCAATAATTTTGCTGCCGTTTTTTCTCCGATTCCCGGGATATTGGTGAGCTCAGAAGACGTGAAATTTTGAGAACGCTTTAGGCGATGAAAGGTGATGGCAAATCGGTGCGCTTCGTTTCGCAGTTGCTGAATAAGTTTGAGCGATTCGGATCTTTTGTCAATGTATAAAGGGACCGAATCTTCCGGAAAGAAGATTTCTTCCAATCTTTTAGCGACCCCAATCATCGTAATCTTCTTTTCCAATCCTAAAGTTTTCAAACTTTCCAAGGCTGCACTTACCTGTCCTTTTCCACCATCAATAATAATAAGCTGTGGTAGTGGCTGATCCTCATCCAGCAAGCGGCGATACCGACGGTGAACGACTTCGGTCATTGAGGCAAAGTCATCTGGTCCTACCACCGTTTTGATATTAAAGTGACGGTAATCTTTTTTGGAAGGTTTGGCATTTTTAAAGACTACACAAGAAGCTACGGGAAAAGAGCCGCCCATATTAGAGTTGTCGAAACATTCAATGTGCAACGGCAGATCATCCATGTGTAAATCTGATTGCAGCGTCCGTAGAATTCGCTCGGCGGGCGTTTGTTTATTCATTCGATTGAGGTTTTCCTTTTTCCGCTGAAACATAAAGTATTTTCCATTTTTCAGAGAAAGGTCGAGTAACTTCTTTTTGTCTCCGATCTTGGGGATGGTAATTAAAATATCATTGGCCGGAGGAGTCACCTCGAAGGGAACGACAATTTCGGGGGCAATGCTGTTGAATTTATCCCGTAGTTGTAGAATGGTATATTCGAGTAATTCGATAATATCATCGTCCAGATTTTTAACCAATTCCTGGGTGTAAGTATTAACCACTACTCCATTGAGTACTTTGATATAATTTACGAATGCCAGTTTTTCATCATCCGTAATTGAAAAAATATCAATATCTCTCAGGGTTGGACTAACCATCGTTGATTTTCCCTGATAGTTGTCAAAGGCTTTTAATTTGTCTTTAATCTGTGCTGCTTTTTCGAATTCCATTTCATCGGCCAAACGAATCATCTCCTCTTTAAAATGATTTTTAACTGCCGCAAAATTTCCTTTGAGCATATTTTTAATCTGCTCGATTTTCTGATTATAGTGCGCTTCGGATTCCAGATTTTCACAGGGTCCCAGACAGTTTTTGATATGATATTCTAAGCACACTTTAAATTTTCCCGCCTCGATATTTTGGGACGATAAATTAAAATTACAAGTACGCAATGGAAATAATTCTTTGATAAGATCCAGAATAATCTTAATCCGATTTTTAGAAGTATAGGGTCCAAAATAAATAGAGCCATCCCGGATGAGTCGTCTCGTTAAAAAGACTCTGGGAAAACGCTCATTCTTGATCACTAAATAGGTATAGGTTTTTCCGTCTTTGAGTGCCACGTTATAACGTGGCTGGTGTTTTTTAATCAAGGTGGCTTCCAACAGGAGCGCATCCGCTTCGGTATCCACGACGGTAAATTCGATCCGGTGGGCATTTTTTACCATGACCTTTGTTTTGCGTATCCGATCTTTACGCTGACCAAAGTAGGAGGACAACCGACTTTTCAAATCCTTGGCCTTCCCTACGTAAAGGATTGTATCTTCTTTATTGATAAACCGATACACTCCGGGCTGACGCGGAATAGAGGGAGCAAGTGTTTGGTAATCTTTGGTTGTCACCGTTTAGAAAATTTTTTTTCAAAGAAGGTAATTGTCACAAAGCATGTCTAGGCTACAATCCTATGAACACGAAGGCACAAAGTTTCTATTCGTTTTTAATAACTATTAATTGAGAATGTCCCACCAAGTGTGTCATTTGGCCTCCCGCACCTTGTGTTCCTAAAGGAAAGCTTACGCGCTGACACACTTTAAAGGACAGTCCCATTAATTTGTGTTACAGCATGTTGTTTGGAAGCGAAATCTTTTTTAATTCTTATCCCTGACTAAACACCCTCTCCCTAAAATCTAGAACATTTTCCCCTGGCCTTTATCATCCACATCAAAATCAATGGAATCGCCTGGCGATAGTTTTTTCTTCTTATTCGTATTATCCCGTACATTCATGATCCGACTTTCTTCCAGTTTATTACCCAGTGCTTTCCAGCCTTTGACGTCAATAAAATCCACGATACTCAATTCACATTCTACTTTTCCAGTTTTCTCTTTTACTTCGTAAAGGATTGATGGTTTAGGTTTGACGGAGACGAAAAATAGCTTTGAGCTACGATGCTCTGTGATAAAGCTGTATTTGGTATTATCGGTGGTCGTTTCGATATTAAATCGTTTTACCATTGTCCACTTTTTACCTCCGTCGTAGTAGACGGCATTTACGACCAACTTGGCGCTAAATTTACCAATATGTAGTAATTCTTTAGTATCAAATTTTTTGGTCAGATCTGCTTCATTTATTTCGTAGGTACCATCTTTATAAATCGCGATAATTTTATCTCCCGTATCATAATCTCCAAGAGAGACGCCCCGTTCTTCTGTATTCAGTCGTCCACTAACTTTATCCATAAATATATTTTGCGCCCCTAAAGTAGATTTTCCAACCTCTTTAAATGTCACTTTTTTGATCGGATACTGCGTAACAGTATTTCCGTTGACCGAACGGGTTTTAATATCCAGTTCTTCAAAATAATAATCAAATACCTTTTTACGTGCTTTGGAGGTTGGTGACAATACGATGGATACTACTTCAGATTCTCCATTGGGATTGGCGGACAAATAATGAATCCGCGAACGCTTGGCGCCTTTGGTCAGATCGTAATCCCGATCCCGGGTAATTCCTTTCACCGGGAAACGCTTGGCCATAGACTTCCCAGTTTTAGCATCCAGGTAAATCATATTGTAAATCATCCGCTCATCTCCCTTCCGCCAAACCGCCACGTGCAAAATATTTTTACCGACAAAAACTTTCGATCCCATTCGGACTACTTTCATGACACCGTCCTTTCGAAAAATAATGATATCATCAATATCTGCACAATCACAAACAAATTCATCTTTTTTAAGTCCTGACCCAATAAATCCTTCTTTACGGTTAACATATAGCTTAGTGTTATTGGCAACTACTGCCCGAGCCTTAATCGTTTCAAAAGAAGTAATCTCTGTCTTTCGCTCCCGGCCTTTACCATATTTATCCAGGAGGTTTTGGAAATAAGCAATAGAGAAATCTGTCAAATGCTTAAGATCATACTTGGTCTGTTTTATATCCGCTTCTAGTCGAGCGATCAGTTCGTCCGCTTTAAAAGCATTGTATTTAGAAATACGACGGATCCTAATTTCCGTTAATCGGGTAATATCCTCTTCGGTGACATCCCTTAATAATTTTACGCGCTTGTCTCCTTTTTTAGGTTTACCATCTGCCGGGGTAATAATGTATTTTTTAAGTTCCTTGGCAATTACTTTGAGGACTTCTTCCCATGATTCACACTCTTCAATTTCACGGTAGATTCTGTTTTGAATAAAGATTTTTTCCAGGCTCGCGAAGTGCCATTTCTCCTGTAGCTCAGAAAGTTTAATTTCCAGTTCCAGTTTGAGGAGCGCTTTGGTTCGTTCGGTACAAACTTTTAGAATATCATTAACCGAAAGGAAGTGTGGTTTATCATCAATAATCACACAGGCGTTAGGAGAAATAGAAACTTCACAATTGGTAAAGGCATATAAAGCATCAATGGTCACCTGAGGCGAAATACCCGATGCCAAATCGATCTGAATTTCCACGTCTTTAGCCGTGTTATCGACTACTTTTTTTATTTTAATTTTCCCTTTATCGTTGGCCTTGATGATGCTATCGATCAAGTTACTCGTTGTAACGTTGTAGGGTAAGTCTTTGACTAATAGAGTCGTCTTATCTTTTTGTTCAATTCTGGCCCGCACCTTAATTTTTCCACCCCGTTTACCAAGATTATATTCACCAACATCAATTAATCCACCAGTCTGAAAATCGGGTAAAATTCTAAACGGTTTATCCTGTAATATTTTGATCGAAGCCCGGATGAGTTCAATAAAATTATGGGGCATAATTTTCGTAGACAATCCCACCGCGATTCCCTCTACCCCCTGAGCGAGTACGAGTGGAAATTTCATGGGCAGATTGATCGGTTCCTGATTACGACCATCGTAAGAATACTGCCATTCGGTGGTCTGCGGATTGAAAGCCACTTCGAGCGCAAACTTGGTTAACCGTCCTTCGATATATCGTGGTGCAGCGGCCCGGTCACCCGTTCGCTGATCTCCCCAGTTTCCCTGTGGGTCGATTAGCAAATCTTTTTGACCCAGATTAACCAGGGCATCTCCAATCGCAGCATCTCCATGCGGATGATACTGCATGGTTTGGCCGATCACATTGGCGATCTTGTGGTAGCGACCATCATCCATTTTCTTAAGCGCGTGCAAAATACGACGCTGTACCGGCTTGAGTCCATCTTCGATGGAAGGGACTGCTCGTTCTAATATTACGTAGGAAGCGTAATCCAGAAAATAATCCTGATACATGCCGCTTAACGAAATATTACCATCTTCAGTAACAGCGCGATTAGGGGCGACGAGTTTGTCTTTTTTACGGGAACCTTTGTTTTTGCTCATTGATATTTATATAAGAGTTGCGATCTAAATGGATCAGCAAATATACAAAATTACCAGATAAATAAAAAACAAATTGTTGATTTAACACAAAATAATCTTCCCTTAGAATGTTCTATTAGACAGGACTTAGAATTATTCCGCCCAGCTTAAAGGCCGACATCAATCCATCCCAAGACCGGAACAAAAGTTTCTTTTTCTCACGATAGCATTTAAGGTATTGAACATATGGTTGGAAATTACTTTTTATTAGAAATATATTATTATGAAAAAGGAAATTTTTATTGCACTAAAGAATTTTGAAGAAAGTTCAACTGCGATCTACGGAACGCAGCTTGCCAAAAAACTGGACCAATACGCCTACTTATTTGGGGTAGTAAAAATTCCGATCATTACACCACCCGTAGTGATTGGAGGTACCATGCTTCAAAATACGGTCGCCACCCAGATTGAGCAGGTGCACGATCTAACCGAAGGAAAGATGGAAGATTTGGTGGCTAAGCTCAAAGAGATTCATCCACGAGTATACGCCGATGCGTCGACCGGTTTTAAAGAACCAACCATTATTGACGAGACGGAGAAAAAAGATCCTTATCTGGTGGTCATTGAAAGTACTAACGAGTTGACAACGATGCACGAATGGTTTGGCACCTACGAGACCAGGTTAGCCGAAAATACAACGGTTCCTTCCTTGGTGGTTCCCGAAAAATATCCGTGGGAACCAATCCGCAATATTCTTTATATCATGGACAAGGACAGTGAGAACGTAGAAAATATGCGTTATCTCCTGGAGCTGTCATCGGCATTTGACGCCCATATTAAGGTCGTAACTATCGCCAACGATGAACAAGGGCCTCAAGATAAACAGTACGAAAGCACGATCACCACTATTTGTGATTCCCTAAATTTTAAAGATATTACCTTTCACCGCGTATTTACACAAAACGCTTCCGAGACGATTGATGAATTGATGAAGCAAACCAAAGCCGACTGGCTGGCCTTTGAGCATAGAGATCGCTCGTTTCTTGAACGGGTATTTGGTGATTACAATACGAAACATTTGATTTTAAATTCCCCAAAGCCCGTACTGGTTTTTTAGTTTACACTAAACTAAGTAATCACTTAAGAACCCACACCCATGAGGATAAACTGTTACAAAAGTTTAGAAGAAGCAACCAAAGCATTAATGTCTAAGGGGTACGTGCATTCTTTTGAATTAACGTCAGCGGGTCTACAATGCCTCAAAACCAGGAAAATTTACGCTGCTGAAGAAGTGAAAATAGTGGAGCATCATCGCTTTGAAGGAACAGAGTCAACTGACGACACGGTTCTTCTTTTTGTTATGCAACTTAATGATGGGACCAAAGGACTAAATATTTCTACTTACGGTGCTTACTATGATCTTGATCTCGTTGGGTTTATTGATAATGTGAAAATCATTCCTAGAAAAAAATAAGTAATTTACTGGTTATCAATCATAAATTCTATAAAGAAATAAGGTAATCATGTTTAACAAATTCTATCTATTCGCCATTCTATTGGCACTACTCTATTTCGGCGCCTGCCTGAATCATAATCCAAATATTAACAACGAGGGAGAAGACGAACTCAAAACGCTAGAGATGACGACCCCCATCAATCGTGATGAAATCGTTTATACGGATACGATGTACGTCCCAATTTATTCTGACATTTACACCGATGCCTCCAATCTAAGAAATCTGCTAGCGGCTACGCTAAGCATTCGAAATACCAGTTTTACGGACTCTTTATACATTTCAGTTATTGATTATTATAACACCGAGGGAGCGTTGGTTCGTAAATATATTGATGGACCGCTCAGCTTGCCGCCAATGGCTTCGATCAATTATGTCGTGGAGCGCGAAGATGATACGGGAGGCTCGGGGGCCAATTTTATTGTAGCGTTACAAGCAAAAAGTAAAAATATTAAACCACTTATTCAGGCCATTATGATTGGTCAAAATGGCAATAAAGGATTCTCTTTTACTAGTGAAGCATATTCTCTAAAAAATAATTAAACTTAACTGAACATAGGTCACCTTTACTCGTTATACTTATGAATATCAACAACATACACATGTTTTATTTAAACAAATCATGTTCAGTTGTTTCATAAAATAACTCAGGCGGATATTTAAAGTTGTCTTCTAATTTTAACGTTATATCCTCCTATAAAACCAAAACTTATGTTACGTTACGCAATTATTTTCTTTATTGTCGCCGTAGTGGCTGGAATACTTGGATTCGGTGGTATCGCCGGAGGTGCAGCGTCAATCGCTCAAGTATTATTCTACATTTTTCTTATTCTGCTGGTAGTATCAGTATTAAAACATTTGATGTCCAAAGCTGCATAGAGTAGATTAACTAACTATTTACAAAAAAGCCATTTATCTTAATTGATAAATGGCTTTTTTAACAAAGTCTTTTGAGTGAAGTTTATTTTGTTTATTATGCTGCCATTAATGTGGACACATCATAACGGCTACTAACCATACCGGATAGTTTTTTACGTGCGTAGAAAATTCGACTTTTTACCGTACCCATTGGAAGTTCCATCTTTTCAGCGATTTCGTTATAGTGGTATCCTTCAATAAACATTTCGAAGGGAACTTTGTAAGTATCACTTAGATTATCTACCATCCCTCTTAGTTCTTTCAGAAGAATTATTTTCTCTCCGTTCATTTCAGTGCTGGTATTACCTGGCAAGTAGGAAAGATCTTCGATTGGCTTGATTACCGCGTTCTTTGTTTTTGCTCTGCGATAGTGATTGATGTACGAGTTGTACATAATGGTTGTCACCCAGGCTTTAAAGTTAGTTCCTTCTTTAAAACGATTTCTGCTGGCAAAACTACGCATCAAAGTCTCTTGCATTAGATCTTTCGCATTTTCTTTATTGCGAGTCAATTTCATTGCGAATCCGGTTAGTAAAGATTCAATTTTATTTATTTCGGAATTAAAAGCTGTATCTGTCATGGTTTTTTATTTTTTCTGGTTGAAAGATTTTGTGGTTATCTGGATTTATAAATCTGTATATGTATTCTTTTTTAATTTATTTAGGAGCTAGGCAGCGATTGGTCTTATCAGGCTGATAACTCGCGCTTCGAAATTTTGGTGGATGAAAGAAACATAAGACTTGGCAACTTCAAAATGCATCCAATTCAAAAGATCTACTTCCTGAATAAATTGATTTTCTATTTCTTTTGTAATGATACCGGTACTAACCTGCTCGATCATTCTAAGCTTCAACTTATCGGCAATCTCTTCCAGCTTATCTTGTCGCTGCAAGAATTTTTCGGCCTTTCTACCGATCGAGGTTCCCACTTTCGAGTTCTCAATTATTACTAACTGATGTCGACTCTTCTCCATTTTTGTCTGATAGTGAGCCACCGTCTTGATTAAGTTAGCCGTTACTAAGAGTATCTCTGTATTATTGTTCTCGGCTTTTTCAGTAGTTGCTATTGGAAATGCGATAGAATTTGTCATAATATTCGTTTTTTAATTTATACAGTTAGACGATAAATATTCTTAGTAGTAAGATACTAATTATCGCCCTATACTACCTACCAATTCAAACCGCGTGCCAACTTTATAATCACCTGATAATCAACTATTTAAACTAAAATAATAAAAATTATTTTCCTGATATTTCAGGAAAATGATTATATTTCAGAAAAATTTTTATTACCTTTACTGTCTATTTAAAATTAAATGAAAAAAGACGTTAAGCTATCCAATCCTACATTAGATTTACTGGTCAAATCCGCCAGTCTATCACCCAATGGCATACTCTGGCTCAATCAAGAAGGACATATCCTGGCGATCAACCAGGCGCTTGCCAGTCAGCTGGGCTATGATTTTTCCCAATTTGAGCCAAAGACCATCTTTGAAGTAAATCCATCCACTTCTTTTTTATCCTGGAAAAAACGTTGGAAGAGACTGATTGAAGAAAGTCAGTTAACGATTGAAACCGAACAGATGACTGCCGACGAGTCTATCTACCCCGTCACTATGCGTATGATGCTGCTCGAAGCAGGAGACCAGACAATTTGTATGGCATTGGTAGAAAGTATCGTAGAGACTAACCACCGATTCAAGGACTTGCTGGAAATGACCGCGCAGGTAGCGGGAGTGGGTGCGTACGAAGTTGATTTTGTTAAAAACGAAATGATTATTACAGATGAATTTTTTCGGCTTTTAGATATTCCAAAACGAAAAAATATCACCATTGAAGAGACCAGACCTATTTTTAGAGAGCGAATCGCAAAAGAAGATTTTCCCCTTTATTTAAAAAATTACGAACTGGCCATTTCCGAAGGTAAGCCAGCCGAGCAGGAATTATCCTACCTGATCAATGGGAAATACGAGGTTTTTAACTTTAAAATTATTCCCATCCAGGAAGAAGGACAAACCGTAAAAATTCACGGAACTATCCAAAATGTAGGCAAGATTACCAAACGAACGGACGAGATGTATTTTACAAAGTTTTGTCTCGACCATGCTCAAGATATGATTCTTTGGGTGGATGAAGCGGACAAAAAAATTTCCTATGTCAATAATAAGCTTTGTAAAACCCTCGGATATTTGAATTCCGAATTGCTTGGAGAACATTATTCTATCCTTGTAAATAAAGATGAACAAACCGTTAGCTGGGATGATTTTGATGAGAAAATTGTCGAAGAAGGGGAAGTGGAAATCGAAATGAATTTTTTGACGAAGAAAGGAAAAGTTATTCCTGTTTCTACTTCTACCGATCGCCTTGATTTCAGAGGTAAAAAAATAAATTGCACCTTCGCCAGAAATCTTTCCAAAAAGAAAAAAAGAGACCAGTTGATCACCATGGCCAAGCATAGTCTGGACCAGGCTACGGATATGATTTATTGGCTAAGATCAGATGGTAGCTTTCGTTATTTTAATGACGCTTTTGCCATCAGGTCAGGGTATACCAGAAAGGAAATTGAAAAAATGAATATCCTCGACTTTTTCCCGAGTATTACGCTTGAAGATTTTCAAAAAAGTTGGGAAAAATTAAAAGAAGGAGAGACAATATACAACCATGAACTAGAGATGTTGGTGAAAAAAGGAAAACGGATTATTATCGAAATTACCGTTAACCTGGTCAAAGTAGAAAATAAGGAATACTCATCTTCCGTACTGAGAGACATGACAGATCGCATACAAAAAGAAACGGAACTGAGAGAGTACCTTATAGAAATTGAAATGTTGAAAGCCAACGCAGAAGCAGAAAATATCATGTTGAAAGAAGAAATTGAACTGGAAAGCAATTTTAGCAATATTATTACGCGCGATCCGAACTATAAAAAAGTAATGCGACAGATTGAGCAGGTAGCCGACACGGATGCCACCGTACTGATTCTGGGAGAAACTGGAACGGGTAAAGAATTACTGGCCCGCGCCGTCCACCAGCTTAGCGATCGAGCCGATTATCCAATGATCAAAGTAAACTGTGGTGCACTCCCCGAAAACCTGATTGAATCCGAACTTTTTGGACACGAAAAGGGATCTTTTACCGGAGCCCATCAGCAGAAAATTGGCAAGTTTGAACGAGCCGAAAAGGGAACTATCTTTTTGGATGAAATCGGTGAATTACCACTAGACCTACAAACCCAACTACTTAGAGTTTTACAAGAAGGTGAGATCGAACGAGTTGGTGGATTAAAAACCCTCAAACTAGATGTCAGAGTAATTGCGGCCACCAACCGTAATCTGGAGGAACAGGTAGCTAATGGAAAATTTAGAGAGGATTTATACTATCGGCTAAATGTTTTTCCAATCTATAATATCCCTTTGAGGGAACGAAGAGAGGATATAAAAATTTTAGTAAAACACTTTACGGATAAATACAGTAAAAAATTGAATAAGGAAATTACCGAAATTTCACCGTCCGGAATGAACAAACTTCTATCCTATAGCTTTCCAGGGAATGTAAGGGAACTCGAGAATATAATCGAACGGTCAATCATACTTTCTAAAGGAAAAGTCTTGACCATTGATTCCTCGCTGACAAAACGGGGTAAATCTGCCGCTGCTAACACAAAATTTAATACGATGGAAGAAATGCAAAAGGAGCATATCATCGAAGCATTAGGTAGATGCAAAGGTAAAATAAGTGGTCAGGATGGTGCGGCAGCGTTGCTCGATATGAATGACAAAACACTGACCTCAAGAATGAAAAAGTTGAACATTGACAAGAGAGACTACCTGAAAGCTTAAAAACCAGACGTTCCAAAGCACTTTAGAATAAGCCTACTACACATGGTATGATTTTTGAATATTTAAACCTAAAAAAATTGCTTAACGAACAAAAATATATTACTCTTTCTAATGAGACTTTTGTCAAAAATGTGATTGGCGAAAAGCAGCCTTCTGTCTTGCTATTCGGGGTATCCTGGTCTGGCAACGCAGAAATTATGAGCAACATGATGGAGCGTATCAGCAAAGAAACTCCCAAAGAAATTTATTTTTATAGGGTAGATATTGAAGAAGAACCAAGTATTGCAGCGTTTTTTAATATCCATAAGGTTCCCACTATTCTAATCATCAAAGAAGGAGAAGTTCTTGAGCTTCTCAAAGGGTTTTTACCTGCCTCAAAAATTAAGCGAAAAATATCGGAAATTTATAATTTAAACTAGAACGGTCCTTAATATCTTTCCTCTTCCCTAATCAGATCACCCTCAACAACATTTATAATAAAACGGAAACTTCTATTGTACTACGCAGTATAATAGGCTTAAACAGATATTTTTTTAGGTAATTTTTACTATTTTTGCCTTTGCAAAATTTAACAACATCTTCTACTATGTTAGCTGCACTAAAAGTAATGATTCTGGAGGATCAAAAGGCAGATCAGACGCTAGTCAAAAGACAGGTACTTAAATATGAGTCAAATAGTGTCTTTTTGATCGCAGAAAATAAGAAAACCTTCCTGGAAAAAATTGATTGGTTTTTACCAGATCTCATCCTGGCGGATTACAATCTACCGGATTATACGGGCCTCGACGCACTGATGTACGTCAAAGAGAAAAAACCTTTTATTCCTTTTGTTTTTGTAACGGGTGGTCTACATCAATCAGATCCAGTAGCCGACGTCGTCCTGAAATTAGCGGATGGCTTTATTCATAAAGACGATCTAAAAACGCTTTACAAGGAATTAAAAACCATTATGACAAAAATAGAAGACCGGATTAAGATGCAAAAAGAGCTAAGTAAGATTCAAAACCAACAGCGCTTGAAAATTATGAAAGCCACGGCGCTACTCAAAAAATCCGGTGATTTCTCCAAAAAAGATGAGTTATTAAATCTACTTAGCAACCTGGAAGATTGATCTAGGTCAAATCACTACAAATTATGATCCCTCCTTCCATTCCAGAGAACGAAGAAGAAAGGCTGTCCGCCCTGCATTCTTACAACATTATGGATTCTCTTCCTGAAAGGGATTATGATAATTTAACTAAGATTGCCTCGGAAATCTGTCAGACCCGCGTCGCTATGATTACCTTCATGGATCGGGAAAGACAGTGGTTCAAATCTAAAACAGGGGTCGAATTAACGGAAAATCAAAGAGATTTTACCTTTTGTGCTCACGGAATGCTCGATCCACAAAAACCACTCGTGGTAAATAATCCCACAGAAGATCCGCGCTTTATGGGAAATCCACTGGTTACTGGACCTCATAATGTCAGGTTTTATGCGGGTGTCCAACTGGTAGATAAAAACGGTTTTCCACTCGGTAGTATTTGTGTACTGGATATCGAAGAAAAAGAGATTAGTGAATCTCAATTGGCAACTTTAAAAATTCTGGGAGATCAGGTCGTCCGATTACTGGAATTACGAAAAACCATCACGGACCTGGAAAATAATCAGCAGGATTTACTGCGCACTAATAGGCACCTGAAAGATTATGATTACGTCATTTCTCACGACCTTAAAGCCCCTTTGCGTAACATGAAACACCTCGCAGAAGCAGTTAAGGATAGCTATAGTGAGCAGCTAGACGATAAGGGCAAAAAATACCTGCAATTGATGAATGATACGGCTAAAGATGCAATTTCGTACGTCAATGGTATTTTAAGTTATTCACAGGCCATCCAGATAGACACCATAAATGAAGCGGTCGACTTACAAAAGTTAGTAACACAGATTATAGAAGAGGAACAAACATTCAATCATCTTTCTATTTCTGTACCGGATCAACTACCAGTCGTCTTTGGTTCAAAAGCAGTCTTTCGGCAAATTTTCAGTAATTTGATCAACAACGCCATCAAATACCACGACAAGGAAACAGGCTGGATAAAAATCCTTTATTTTGCAGATGAAAATCATCATAACTTTCAGGTCGTAGATAATGGACAAGGTATTCCCGAAGAAAAGCTAGGGAGTGTCTTTGCACTCTTTTTTATGGTAGATAAAGAAGGCACCAAAAATAGCAAAAGCTCGGGTGTTGGTCTTTCTATTGTAAAAAATCTGATCACAGAAATGAAAGGAAAAATTCTCGTAAAATCTACCTTGGGAGAAGGGACCACCTTCAAATTTTTTATCCCAAAATAACCCAATACATTCTACTGAACTTTTCGAGTTGTCTTGCCTTATATCACCAGGCGAGCGAAAAATATCACTTGCTTTTAAATCTCAAAAAAATGAATATCGATTTCTTCAACGATCTATGGGCAAACCTACAGAGTTATTACGATGGATTTGTTGTCCTTTTACCCAAGCTGGTCTTGGCAATTATAAGTTTTTATATTTTGCTATTCATTGCGAATAAGACCCGTAATTTCTCCAACCGAAGACTCACCGAGCGGATGGATGATCCGTTACTGGCCGCTTTTCTCAGCAGAATTATCAAGATAGTCATCGTCATCTTTGCCCTAATGATCGTGATGAATATCATCGGTCTGGCGGGCGTAGCGGGTGGTTTACTGACGGGTGCGAGTGTAAGTGCGGTAGTGATTGGTTTTGCTTTTAAAGATATTGGTGAGAATTTTTTATCCGGGATTATCCTGGCTTTCAATCGCCCGTTTCGAGTGGGTGACACGGTAGAGCTCGACAATATAAAAGGCAAAGTCGTAGCCCTTAACATTCGGAATACGCAAATTAAATCTTTTGATGGAAAGGATATTTATATACCCAATGCCAACGTCATAAAAAATCCGGTAGTCAATTATACGATCGATGGATTTATGCGCCACGAGTTTAATATTGGATTAGATTATGGTTCCGACACCGATCAGGCTATTGCTATTTTAAAAGAAACGATTGCCAGTGTTGGAGGCGTTTTAAAAGATGATCGAGGGCCCTCGGTTAATATTGGTGATCTTAATTCCAGCTCTTATAACATAACGGTTCAATACTGGTTGAACACCTTTGACACAAAATTTCCTGCTAATAGCGTTCGAACCCAGGCGATCCAAAAAGCGATGAACAATCTGGAAAACGCTGGATTCTACATGCCGGGAGATATTGTGGAATTAAAAAATTATAATGATCGCGAAATAAAAACCGGGATAGTAGAAAAAAAGTCGGCGGTTTAAAGCCATCCCCAGGTTTATTATTAAAAATAGTTAAGGCTAATTACGAAAATGTAGTTAGCTTTTTTTTTGAACATTAATATTTTAATAATTAAAATGAACATTTTAAAGGTTCAAACTTTCTATTAACGAAACCACAATGAAATACCTATATTTTAAAAATCTAAAAACTTAATAATTATGAAAAATCTAATAATGATTTTTGGTTCTGTTTTATTTATGCTCCTGGCTTTCACCTCTTGCCAGGAAAAAACAACTTCAGAAAGAGTAGAAGACAAAATGGAAAGAGCAGGAGATGAAATGGACAAGATGGCAGATGATGTTAGCGATGATTTTGAATCCAATCGTGATGCGTTAAAAGATGAACTGGAGGAAGCACGCAAAGACGCTAATGAAGAACTGGAAGAAATGAAAGCCAAGATGGCGGATGCAAAAGGCAAAGCTAAAACTGAGTACAAAATGCAAATTACCAATCTTGAAAACAATCTTAGAGAATTAGACCAGGATATTGAAAACGTTGGTAAGCAAATGGCCGATGGATGGGATGATTTCGAGGCAGGTGTCAAGTCAAGAATGGAAAAAATGGAAGATGCATTGGACGATTCGCTCTAGAACTTGAGAAATTTTCAAATTAAAACCAAATCAATAAAATTAAAATATTTTCAACCCTAAAATAAATTATTATGAGTGCATTAACAGATAAAATCAAAGGTAACTGGAACCAAATGAAAGGTAAACTTAAAGAAGAGTATGCCGAATTAACCGATGACGATCTTTTATACGAAGATGGTCAAGAAGATCAGTTAATGGGTCGATTACAAAAAGCGACGGGTAAAACCAAGGAGGAAGTCAAGAGCTGGATTGATAACTTCTAGTACCGAAGAACATAACTCCATCTAAACTATTAAAGCTGTTTTTCGAATATTTCGAAAAGCAGCTTTTTTTTGGATTACCCTTTTTAATTTACACCGGCTCAATCAAGTCCCACAAGTTTCCGTATAAATCCGCAAAGACAGCTACCTTCCCGTACTCCTCGACCACCGGTTGTCGAACGATACTAATCTTATGATTCAGTAGATTTTGAAAATCTCGGTCAAAATTATCCGTATATAAAAACAGAAAAACACGTCCTCCCGTCTGGTTACCAATCCGGGAAGCTTGCTCCTCGTTAGCAGCCCTGGCCAGCAGTAAGCCAGCCGCGTCCGATCCCGGTGGCTTAACCACCACCCAGCGTTTCACCTCGCTAAGTTTAGTATCTTCGATCAATTGAAAATGTAATTTATTAATGTAAAAGTTGATCGCTTCGTCGTATTCTTTTACAACTAGTGCAAGTTGGGCAAGCGTTTGTTTCATGAGTTTTTATTGATTCAGTTGATGCTGACTTATTTTCCGGTAAAGGTAGGAATAAGGAATGGAAACTAAATAGTAGCTTTACATTTTACGCAAAAAAAATATGATCTCGTAAGGAGATCATATCGTTTACAGTGAAGCTTTAAATACTTCACATTGTTTTTTAACAGTAATATTATTTTATGAGGTCCTCAAAAATATAATCATTCGTATTTACATTGGTGTTATCACTTAGCTGAAAACTACCATCACGTTGCTGCAAAAACACCTTCGTTTTCACTCTTCTAGACTTACCATTCTTTGCTATTTTTCTTTCTTTTTGAATCAAATCCAGTAGCGTATCTCCATCTACGTCCTGTATCCACGTGTCCATCTGTTTGCGTGAACCTGTCCACGTTTCTTTAAGATAGGCAAGGTTTCGAATCATCTTTAGTTGATTTCCTTCCATATTATAAAGCGAGATTTTGTTGGTAACATTATTTCTATTCTGATTAATAATAAATAAATTATTTTGATCATTATATCTGATCGCAAATACGGCATTTACACTAGCTCCCGAACGCAAGTCCTTCCACAAATCGGCCGTCAAATAATTACCAAAACCATCATCTAACACAGTACCCTGATAATAATAATCGGCGATAGCCTGATTTTTTGGCTTCGCGTATATGTGCAAATTCCCAACGTTAGAAGTCTCAAATTGTCCAATAAAAGCAGCTAAATTTTCGTTGGAAGATGCTGCCGTTACGGGTCGATTGTTTCTCGTTACCACATCTTGCGAAAATACCATACTGGAGATTAACAGAAACGAGAAAGTAAAAAAAAGTTTATTTATTTGCAAAAACATAATATCTATTTTAGGTTAAAAAATTTATTCTAAAACGATTCATGTCTATCTATGTTCATTATCTACCGCAAGCTAACCAACTCCCGTAACTCTGCATCATCATAATTCCCAATCCACTTTTCCCCGTTCGCAACAGTCAGATTCGCCAACTCTTTTTTAGATTTTAGCAATTCATTTATTTTTTCCTCAAAGGTTTGTTGAGTAATAAATCGGTGTACCATCACATTTCGCTTTTGTCCGATTCGATAAGCACGATCTGTTGCTTGTGCTTCGACCGCAGGATTCCACCACAAGTCGTAGTGGATGACGTTACTTGCTTCCGTCAGGTTGAGTCCCGTCCCACCTGCTTTAAGCGAAAGAATCATCACCCGCGTAGATCGATTATTCTGAAAATCTTCTACCATCGCATCCCGCCCCTTCCGACTGATTCCACCGTGTAAAAAGGGTGCGTCCAAAGAAAAGTTATCCGCCAGTAATTCTTGTAGTAAAGTTCCCATTTGCTGATACTGTGTAAAGATCAGCGTCTTTTCACCGTTGTCTAAAATCTGCTGTAGCAAGTGAAACAACAGCATCGTTTTACCGGATAAATTAGCCGCCTTATCCCCTTTTTTCAAATATTGATAGGGATGATTGCAAATCTGTTTGAGCGCGGTGATCAACATTAACACCAATCCTTTTCGCTCCACTCCGGTGGCGGTTTCTACCCGCTTCATCGTTTTGTCCACCACATTTTGGTAAATCGCGGCCTGTTCGGGTGTCAATTGACAAAACTGATCCTGCTCGATTTTTTCTGGCAAATCCTTAATAATGGATTTGTCCGATTTTACCCGCCGCATAATAAAAGGTGCTGTTATTTTTTTAAATTTTTCCAGCTTTACCAGATCCCGATCTGCTTCGATGGGCTTGGCATATTCGTCTTTAAATTTTTTGAGGGTACCGAGATATCCTTTATTCGCAAAATCAAAAACACTCCAGTATTCACTCATCCGGTTTTCTACCGGTGTTCCACTCATCGCTACTTTGATCGGCACTTTTAATTTTTTGATCGCTTTGGTTTGTGCCGTAGCCGGATTTTTAATATTCTGCGCTTCGTCAATCACCATGATTAGCCAATGATATTTTTGTAGCTTGGCAACTTCTCCCCGCGCTACGCCGTAGGTTGTCAACAACACATCCGCATCTTCAATGGGTGCCAGTTTTCGATTTGGGCCGTGGTAAATATGGGTGATTAATTCCGGTCCAAATTTTTTGATTTCTTTATCCCAGTTAGTTAACAAGGTGGTCGGTACGACAACCAGTGCTTTTTGCTCGTCCAGGCTCCCCTCTTCTTTTAGTTTGAGCAATGTCGTAATCACCTGAAGTGTTTTTCCAAGGCCCATATCATCGGCCAGTAAACTACCAAATCCCAATCGGGTATTTTTGTATAACCATTCGTATCCTCTTTGCTGATAGGGTCGTAAGGTTGCTTCGAGACTGATTGGTGGCTCAATCGTTTTAGAGCTAAGCAATTCATCCATCAATTGCCGAAGTTCCGGTGTCAAATCAATACTCGCACCTTTATATTCGTCGGCCAGTGCAATTTTTAAAAGCTCCTGTCCATCCAGTTCCGGAGGATTTTCCAGCGCATGAATAAGTTTGGTAATTTCTGCTTCGTCAAAAAACAGGTACTCATTTTGATAGCGTACAATCCCTTTGAATTGCTTAATCATTTTTAAAAATTCCGCCCGCGAAATCGTCGTATCTCCGAGTGCAATCCGCCAGTCAAAATTGAGTAGTTCGTCCAGATTTACCAATGATTTTTTCTTCACTACACCGGAGTTACCCGCCGAGACTTGCATGGACAACTGAGGTTTGATGATCTTCCGCAAAGCTTTGGGTAACACTACTTTAATTCCAAAAAGCCGGATGGTGGGAAGTATTTTAAAAAGGATCTCTACAAATTCTATTTCATCAAAAAGCAAAGGAACTTTCCCCTTGAGTTTCACCAGATCACCGATACCCGAAAAATATTCCGAGAGCATCGCCAGGTCTCGCAGTGCATCCATCCGAATATCTGCGTATTGTTTTTTTTCTAATAATGATTTAAGACCAAAAACAGGTCGGGTCTTTTTTCTTTTGTCTTCAAAAGCCACTTCCACCGAAAACCCTTTTTCGGAATCATCCACTTTAATGACCGGAACAAAATCTTTTTCAATGATGTAAAATTTGTTCAGCCACAATTGAATCGCCACCGGATAGTCTTTGGTTTCGTAATCATTAAATGGTTCTAATTTTTGATTAAAAAACAATTGGACTACTTCAATCGGCCAGAGTCGGTCTTTCACCTTGGCGTATTTAGTTACTAAATGGCTTAAAAAAATACTCGCTAAAGCCGTAAAAAAGTCAGCGGTAATCGGCTGCTTTATTTTAGTACCTACTTTATAAAATAATATATTTTCGGGAACCAATTCCCCAACTAAATCGTGAATATTTTTTACTACTGAATTTAACAGAGCCGGAATCCAGCGAACGAAATACGGTGCTTTTTCATCGACCAAAAGCTGCGGAATAATGGCACCTTGTTTGGCGAGTTGGCGCGCGTACAACCAGGTAATCCACAGACCGCGTAATGCAGGCGCGTACTGTTGAATACGTAAAAAAGACAGGTCGTCTAACCAATCCGTTAGCACATCCAGCTTGTCGAAATTAAATAGGAGCTCCCCGTTTTTATCTCTGAAACTCACATCGAGAAAGTCGCTTTTTTCGGAAAGAATAATTTCCAGATCTTCAATTAAATCTTTTTGCACATCTAGTGCCGTAGAAGGAGATTCGGCCACTGACTTTTTTAGTAAACCGTTGGCCAAACGATCATAATTTTCGGATAATATTTTTTTAAAATTACCCGCCGGAAAGAACACCGGTTGGTCGGAAAGAATCGCCATTAAATCCTCTTTCAACGGAGGAATAACAGAAAAATCAATCTGCTCCAGATTTAGCACCGGTTGTTTTGCGGGTCTTGTTTCATCGCTTAAATCCTCCCATAAACGAGACAGCGAAAGGACGCGAATGTCCTGACTTTCCTGACTGGTATAGCCTGCTTTTTTTAATGCATCAAACAAATCAAATTTGTGTAATTCAAAAACCAGAAAAGGATTTTGATCGATCTCATTAGCGATTAAATAAATAACCGAAGCCATGTGTTTACAGGGTACGGCCCAATCGGGACAAGAACATTCCCCTTCGATATCATTCCAGGAAGCAGGAAAAAGCACCACTCCTTTTGCGGCGCATAGCTGCATGAGCGCCGGTGGTAATTTTCGGTTGAGTAAAGAAGAAAGGTGCATCGGATTTTCGATGACGGCTTCTGTAATTTTTGCTTTTTCCTGATTAGAAAAAGGAGGAACGGTAAATGAAACTTTGTACGGACGTGGACGACTACCCTGTACTTCTGCGGTTATTTTATTGTCCTGAATTTGAATATTTCGGGCCAGTCCTTTGTTGGCATACGTCCGACCACGGGGTAACCGATTAGAAAAATCAATTTGATTTAAGGCGTTTAACCATTGTTTCCCCCACCAGGTATTTCCGTAAGATTTTCTCATAATTTTAAAAAAAAGGTTTGCGCTAAAATGGGATTTATGATTGGTGGAAGATAAGTATTTAGTTCAAAAGGAGTGATAATAATGCTTTCTCTAAAATTTAGTTAGTAATAACTAGCTCTTGCTTTTTAGAGTGGTGAGTTGTTTTCATAGCTATAGTTTCATAGTGAAAATTAAATTCTTCTGAAAGAATTTTCATGTATTCTTCAAGAGGATTTCTTGCCTTATCCTTAGTACAATTTGGAACTTTGTTATTATATAGACAAAGTTTTTGCTTCCTAGTTCTTCTTCCCCTTCCCCCACTTTTTCCAGAATTTCCAGTTAATTTTTTTCTTCTTTCTTTTCACAATAATAAACCGAACACTAATTCCTGTTTGGTGATAAATCGTATTACGACCTCCGGATAAATTGACGGCGGGTTTATAATCCCAGGACAAAACGGTATTCTTCATCGCAAACTCTATCCCGCCAATAAAGGTGACTCCGTAAGGGTTATCAAATCCTTCCCGGTCGTCAATCCAGCCGATGTGCGGACCAAATCCAAGGTAATAATTAAATCTTTTCGAGAAAATTTTACGATGGTTTTCAAACAAGAGCGTCAACGCTGATTCATTTTCTTTTGGATGGAAAGTCAAAATACCTTCCAACGTATTTTGTCCCCATAGTTTCTGTTGAACCGTTAAACCAAAAGGACTACCCAATCTCAATCCAGCCGCCGTTCGGTAGCGCTGTGCGTTGACCCCAGTACTACCAAAATTAATAAGCAACAAAATGAAAATGATATTTTTAGTCATGCTATAAATGTCTAGACCGTTAAATAAAAAAGTAAGTTCTTCTATCCAACGTAAGAAGATTGGTAAAATTACGGAATTCGTAAAACTTATTTCGTCAACTTTTTCCCGGCACTACAAGATCACCGCCAATAATTTCTTAAGGAATGAGGATATAAAGCTATAATTTTTTTAAAACTAAAACACTCTATCATGAAAAGATTTTTCCTCCTGGCGGTGGTCTTATCTACCCTCGCCTTCACCATTAGTCGACCCACAATCTCCAATTTTATTTTCATTACTGTCAATGACGTTCCAGATCTTCCGGATGATCCTTACGAATATTCAGATATTACCTTTCCAGCGCATCTACTTAACGCCGACAATGATACCATAGATTTGGGATACGAAGGCGGCGGAATTGATAGTTTATCCTTCGCTGACGTTACCGACGACGGTGCTACCCTGGGACGCGTATTATTTTACGACAAAAAATTATCATCTCTCGAAACGATGTCCTGCGCCACTTGTCATAGTCAGTGTGGACATAATATTTTTGGAGATTTTTTTCCAATAGACTTTCCTGTACTGGAAATTTTTCCTTTTATTTTCAATAACGGACTTCCCGAAAATCCCGATGATGCGGGCGCGGGAAACTGGGAACCAGGCTTTAGTAATTTATTTAAAATTCCTACTTTACGAAATATCGACCTAACTGCTCCTTACATGCACGATGGCCGGTTCGAAATTTTGGAGGAAGTGGTTAATCACTACTCCAGTGAAGTAGAAGCAAACGAATGGACGGGAGAATTCATTCCCCCTGAAGGTTTTGGCTTTACAGATACCGAAAAAGAAGCATTAATCGCTTTTATGTAAACGCTCACCGACGAATCTTTCCTGACCAATTCAATCTGGTCCGATCCTTTCGGACTGGAAACCAATCTGGAAAATTTTAGTACCAAAAACCTAATCATTCGCCCCAACCCAACCCGCGATATCGCCGTGATCGAATATGATAATCCAGGGCAGAAACTCGTAACTTTCCACATCTTCGCCGCTGACAGCAAACTGGTACTCAACGAACAAACTCGCAGCGATCGTTATACCCTTGACAAAGGTATTATTCAACCTGGCACCTACTTTATTGAGGTGCTAATGGATGACCGCAAAAGTACTGCAAAGTTGATGGTGCAGTAATCTTATTATAGAACTTCTGTAAGATTCCCCGAATATGCTATGGTATATTTGGGGATTTTTCATGCATTAATATTCTTTAAATAAGTCAAAATAAAACTTGCATACTATCGTTTTTAGTTTTAACTTTGTTTTTCAAAGTACTTTATTAGTAAACGAAATTTGTCACCAATCGGCATATGGTAATGGATCAACAAAAACATCATCTCGAAACGCTTACGGAAATCAGGGCGCTCATGGAGCAATCCTCCCGCTTTATTTCGCTGAGTGGATTATCCGGCGTCGCAGCCGGTATTTTTGCCCTCTTTGGTGCCGGAGCGGTGTACTGGTATTTGGGCATCACGCCTTTTTCTGGACAGAAAGCGTACTATGTAACGGCAGAGACCATGAACAGGGGCGGGATACACTATCTTACCTTTTTTATGGTCGATGCGGCGATTGTACTGATCTTGGCTATTAGTAGCGGAATCTTTTTCACCACACGCCAGGCCCGAAAGAAAGGACTCAAAATGTGGGATGCTTCTTCGAGACGATTATTGATAAATATGGCAATTCCATTGGTAGCTGGCGGAATATTTTGCTTAGGTTTGCTGTATCATGATTTATTTGGATTGGTCGCTCCCGCTACGCTGGTATTTTACGGTCTGGCCTGCTTGAATGCCAGTAAGTACACCTTAAATGATATTCGGTATTTGGGTATTTTAGAAATTATGCTTGGACTTATAGCGACGTTTTTTCTGGGGTTTGGTTTAGAGTTTTGGGCGTTTGGTTTTGGGGTGTTACATATCGTCTACGGACTGATCATGTATTATAAATACGAGCAGTGAAAAATATTTTTACAAAAATAAGGAAAGAATTTGATCATCGTACACGACTGGGTATTATGTCGATGTTAGTGGTGAACGACTGGGTGGATTTTACCACACTCAAGGAAATGTTGGGCTTACAGGACGGCACGCTCGCCAGCCATCTGAAAAAACTGGAAGGCAATGAATTTATAAAAATTAAAAAAGAATTTATTGGCCGTAAACCACAGACTTCCTACGCCGTCACCGATACTGGTAGAAAAGCTTTTACCGATCATCTGGATGCGTTGGAAGAAATTATCAGACAAAGTAAATAGGCTATTTGCTTCTCTTTTGACGCATCATAGCGTAGCCAGCAATAAATTCAAAACAATCAGAAATTTCTGATCTCTTTTTTTAGTCATTAACTTTGTTTTTCAAAGTACTTTATTAAAATAAAATTTCTATCATGAACAAATCAGCTTTTAACTCCGTCCGGCTTACCGACGCCGAAAAACAGGAATCCGTACAGGCCACCGCAGCCTTTGAAGCGCAACTGGCACAATTACCAAAGGTAGGGGAAGTCGGCTTTTTTGGTCCAGATAGTATGACCTGGAAAATTTACCGAGAACCAACCATGTTACTCGGCGGTATCAGTGCCTTACTCCTCCAGATTGCTCATCCCGCCATTGCCGAAGGAGTCCGGAAGTTTAGCAATTTCCACGAGGAGTATTTGTACCGGGCACACCGTACGTTCAATGCGATGGCTGGCTTTTATTTTGGATCAGAAGAACTAGCTCTAAAAACCGCTCGACGATTATTTCAGATGCACGGTATGATCCGTGGAAACGTCGGCAGGAAAATAGATGGCTGGTGGCAAGTAGAAAAATTTTGTGCCCGCGATCCAGAGTTGCTCACTTGGGTATTATCCACCTTGGTGGAAACCAGTCTACGGATTACCGAACTGATCCACGGACCGCTACCTCGTGAGGAGAAAGAGCAATTTTTCCAGGAGTCAAAAATTATCGCAACCCTGATGGGTATTCCAGCAGAACAATATCCGGACGACTTGACTGCCTTTGAGCATTACTATCAGATCATGTTACAAAGTGACACTTTACAAGTCACCCCGACCAATATGCGATTATCAAAAATCATCCTACACCCTCCTTATGGTAGCAACCGTATTTTTCGGGCAATGGCCGCTGTTTTTTTACCAGAAAAATTTGCGCAAGAATACCAATTACTACCCTCTCCCACCGAAAAAAAATGGATTGATCGCTTTGTTAGATTCTTGCGAATTGCACTGAAATTTACGCCCAAATTCTTACGGTTTGCACCACCTTACCACCAGGCTAATTGGCGACGTACAAAAGAACGTAAGCGGTGGCATACTGGATATTTTTATACACTAATTACCAAGCACTTTAAATTTCCATTTGGGATTAATACCTAATGCGAATCAGGGCTAGAAATAGATTTTTAAAAGAGAGCAAGAAACAAATAATATAAACAAAAACCAGCTAAATTTTAACTCCTGATTTTCATATAAAATAAAAAATTATGTCTCTACTCACAAAAATTAGAATCCTGTTTTCCGAAGATCGGCAGTTCCGGCAGTTTATGTTATTGTCCTTGTTTACCTTATTTAATTTCTGCCTTGTGGGCGTGAGATTATATTACGTTGACTTCGATCTGGCGTCCATCCAATCGTCGGAAGATTTGTTTCTGCTACGCGGTACGACGACCTTTTTATTTTTAATCTGGAATTTAATTTTAGCCTGGATTCCTTACTGGATATCCTTGGCCGTGGCCCCGCTTTATGAACGCAGTCGGTCACTGTTGTTGACCAGCGGCTTACTGCTCATTTGGCTACTTTTTTTACCCAATGCTCCCTATATTCTTACGGACCTTTTACACCTGCGGATGCGAGCGCCGATTCCTTTTTGGTACGATTTGATGTTGTTAATTTCTTTCGCCTGGACTGGACTTTTACTCGGCATAATTTCGCTCTACGAAGTCCACCGTTTTATTGCTAAACAGTGGTCCAGACTAGCTGGCTGGATGATCGTCATCATTTGCATAATCCTCAGTGGGCTCGGCGTCTATATCGGTCGTTTTTTACGCTGGAACTCGTGGGATATTGTTACCCAACCCTTCGAATTAATCCATGATTTATTAAACATACTGATGGCACCACAATCTTTTAACGGTAGTGGCAGTATCATTGTCTTTGCAGCTTTTTTTCTGCTTTCTTATCTCACTTTTTTCAGTTTCTTGGAAAACAAACATTAAGCTATGAGTCTCTCTTTCTATTCTTCGGTCCACCCCAAAAATCGGGGTGGACTTTCTTCCAGCGAAGCACCCATTGACGTTTATTTCAATCAGTTAATTTTTTACTGGTCGGAGCGTTTACTATCACCTACCCTACGTGGAAGCCGTTTACACGAATTGGTAGTTTTTGGTATTAAACAGGCCAGAGCAGCAAGTTTTGGTGGCAGTTTACTAGCCTTAATAATACTAACCAGTTCTTTTGAATTTACCACTATTGCTCGGTACGATTTTCTATTTATCGGAGCCATTTTTATTCAAATGATGTTATTAATTTTAAAAGTAGAAACGTGGAAAGAAACTCAGGTTATTCTGCTTTTTCACGTGGTGGCAACGATCATGGAATTATTCAAAACCCATCCGTCTATCGGTAGTTGGCAATATCCCGAAATCTGTTTTTTTAAGATTGGGAATGTACCTCTTTTTACCGGGTTTATGTATTCGGCGGTAGGTAGCTTTATTGCGCGATCGTGGAAGATCATGAAATTAAGATATACTAATTATCCGCCGTTATGGGTAACGGTATTACTTGCCGTGGCGATTTACCTCAATTTTTTCACCCACCACTTTATCTATGATTTCCGGTATGTATTATTTGGTCTCATTGGTCTATTTTATTTCAGAACGCAGGTTTATTTTGTAATCTATCTAAAAGAAAGGCAAATGCCAATGCTTTTAGCCTTTGTCTTGATTGCCTTTTTTCTGTGGCTGGCCGAAAATGCTGGAACTTATGGTAGGATATGGCAATACCCAAACCAGGCAGAAGTATGGCAATGGGTATCCTTGGGAAAAATGGGCGCCTGGTTTTTATTGATGATTGTCAGCTTCGTACTAGTGTCATTACATCAAAAAAGTACCCTTTATAATGATCAGCAAATTAGCAAACGAATAATGCAAAAATCTAAAATTTGATTATATTTATGGCTATAGTAAGTGCTTGTGAATATCCACAGAAAGTGAGGATAAATGCTTCATTCTTAAACAACTTCACTTAATTACCGCCATAAATACTATCTACCTTGAAAAATAATCTTTTGCTCGACGTTGAAACTTACGCAGTTAACTTTATCACCCGTAATGTGCCAAAAGATTATGCCTTTCACGATCTACAGCATACCATCAGTGTGGTCGAAGCTGTCCAGAAGATTGGAGAAGAAATAAAGCTTGGTGAAGAAGCGCTGGAAATTTTACAGATTGCAGCCTGGTTTCATGACATGGGCTATGACCAGGGACGGGAAGGACACGAAGAAAGAGGCTGTAAATATGTCGCCAATTTCTTGGATCCTTTTAATTATCCTACTGACAAACTGGGAAAAATTCAGAACTGCATTCGTGCTACCCATCTAAATCATATACCCGAGACGGAGCTGGAAAAAATAATCTGTGATGCGGATCTCAGCCATCTGGGACGTAGAAATTACTGGGATCGTTGTGGAAGAATTAGACAGGAACTTGCCACTACCCGTGATACAGTAATGACCGACGAAGAATGGGTAAGTTTTGAACTCGGATTTATGCAAGCACATTTTTTTAATACGCTCGTTGCACAGAATCTATATGGCGAACGAAAAAATAAACATATTCAAAAACTGGAACGCCGTCAGAAAAAATATCAAAAGCTATCTAATCCACTTACTTCTAGCCTGCCTGTCAAGAAAAAGAGAAAAAAGAGAAAAAAGAAAAAACCTTCTTTCGCCGATCTTGCCAGTAAAAATGCGTCTGGCGATATCAATCTAAAACAAATTAACCTTGGACGTGGAGTGGAAACCATGTATCGAACCACCTACCGAACCCACATTAACCTTAGCTCGATCGCCGATAATAAGGCCAATATCATGCTCAGTATCAACGCGATTATCGTTTCTATTACGCTTTCTACCTTAGTACCAAAATTTAATGCAATCCCCAATCTAGTCATTCCTACGGTTGTCTTACTGCTGGTTTGTCTGGTTGCAATTATATTTGCCACCCTCTCTACACGACCCAAAATTACAGAGGGCCGTTTTACCAGAAAAAATATTGAAGACCGCAACGCGAACTTACTTTTCTTCGGAAACTTTTATAACATGAGTCTTGATGATTATCACTGGGGAATGTTGGAAATGATTAAGGACGAAGATTTCTTGTATAGTTCAATGACCCGTGATCTTTATTATTTAGGAATTGTACTGGCTAAGAAGTACCGCTATCTCAGCTATTGCTATGCGGTTTTTATGTACGGCTTGATTATCTCAGTTATTACTTTCGCCATTGTTTTTATTGCTTAGGAATGACGTCTTGGTTTCGTCCCTTCAACGGATTTTAAAAATTCAAATCCTAAAAAAGGAATGTCCACACCATAAGAAAACTTACGGGTGGACTTGTCCTATAGAAAATAACAACAAAACAGAAAGCTCTTTATCTATTATTAATAGAAATATTTGTTTGTTAGATAACTAATAATAGTTAGTGCAACATAGATAGGGTAAATCACAGAGAATACAAACTTTATTTATCGAATAAGTTAATACAATAAAATGCTTGTAGGTACATTTAATTTTAATTTAATGGAACTACTCCCTTTGACTGAGCGGAAAATTACAGAGATAAGTAAAGCATCTAACTAGGATTCGTTAGACTCAATTCGGTGGGCCATGCGTTGAATAGCCTCAATGATAGCCTCCAGTGCCGGTGGGTAATCTACGTACTGGACTTTGTGACGATCCTTTCCCCAAATACTCAGGCTTACTACTTTTTTCTTTTTTCCGTAAGCAATCGCCAGACGGAGAGGGATTGGACGGGGCTTTTCCTGTTTCCTTTTTTGGCAAATACTATTATCACAATCGTAGATTCGCTCTAGTTCAAAAAATCCTTTCTTATCTACAAATTCTGCAAAAGCTTCCAACTCTTCCCGCGATATATCCTTACGAGTAACATCCAGTCCTTTACTAACGGTTTTAAATTCTTTGATTAAACGACCATCACTTTTGATATGAATATAATCTCTCAATACCGGATCAATACCGCCATAATAGCCACCACCAATTAACTCAATGTTTATGTAAACTCGATCGTCTTTATACTTTTTCTGTTTTCTCTTTTTTCTTTTCTTTTTTTTTGATTTTCGCTTGGCGAAACTAAAAAGACCTCCGTTCTTTTTCTTTTCCTCCATTTCTACAATCACATCCGGCAGTTCGTTAGCAGGCTTAATAAAAGGTGCATCTTTACTTTCTACTCTGACAAAATGATATTGGTAAGTACCTTTACTGTTGGGTTGGGTAAATTCCAGGACTAACCGATTTCGGCTTAATTCTGCTACGGCAAATTTTTTAATATGCTTAAAACTATAGATGAGTTCCCGGTCTTCAATTTTAAATCTACCCTTGGTCAAGCGACCATTTAAATACTCCTGGTAGGTATAGTTATAGCGAAAATAGAGATAATACTCGTAAAAATTTTCTGCTTTGTGAATTGTTGTATTAGATTCCAAATGAATCGCGTAGGTATATTTCCACTTTGACTCAAGCAATCGTCGTTCTTCTACTTCTCCAAAACTTCCTCTGGCATTCAAACTGCTACCCTGCTGCGCACGCACATCCGCGGCAAACAATCCGATAAATAGCAGTAATAAAGCCAGGAGTTTTCTCATCATTATCACGTATCTACAAAAAATTTGAGATTCGATCAAACGAATCTCAAATTTAATATTAACAAAAATTATACCATTGCTCGATTTTCATTTACTAATGATATTAGAATCGATAACCAAGCGTAAATAATACTTTATTACTGGTTAATTGTCGATCTACTCGTTGTTCGGCACGACTATCCTCCAAAGCATACGGGGAATATATGTTTTCGGTATTACCTCTGACATAAGCCAAATCTAAATATACTCTGTCTGCCCGGTAACCTGCGCCCAAACTAATACGAGTAAGAACATCGTCCTGATCCACTCGAGCTGACGCTGACCAATTATAGCCCGCTCTTACTAAAAAACGTTCAATTTTGTATTCGGCTCCCACTCGTATATTAACCGCAGACTGAAGTTCATCTTCTATCCCTGCATTGGCAATATCTCCTCGATCGGTATCAAAAATACTATTGCCATCTTTGTCCAGGTTATAAACATTGTTTCCGTAATTAACGTACTCTACCTCTGCGGATAATAATCCAAATTGGGGAATAATTAATCCTCCACTTCCAATAAACCGCCAGGGAGTCCGAAATCCGTAGTCAATTTCTCTGGGCTGA
>Ga0114957_1001132_pt1 | contig 30965 bp, 40 predicted proteins | sample BantaG_FD_87175 | JGI IMG/M metagenome (GOLD analysis project Ga0114957, IMG submission 87175) | Marine algal microbial communities from Bantry Bay, Ireland - BantryBay_4 metaG | ecosystem: Host-associated > Algae > Red algae > Unclassified | place: Bantry Bay, Ireland | collected 2014-11-21
CACACATATGTGCTGGAGGGGGGCTCCGGCTGGAGGGGGGTTCCACCGCCGCCCGTGGCGGGGGCGGCGCCGCCGACGGCGACGCGGGCCCCGACGGCGACGCCCTTGACGGCGCCGAATTCAGAGCCTGAAACACTGCCAAACGTGTGATAGAGATGCCCTCAGACGGCCTCAAAGGCCCTTTTTCTGAGGCTCGCGCACAGCCTCAGTCATTCGGCAGTGTCTTGGCCGTGAGACTTTTGTTAGCATCTACATGTCTTTTCTGGCATTGTACTGTATTGGATGACATTGGATGACATCTCACCCGTCACACCTCTTCCACGAGTGGAAGCTCTTCGGGTCCTCGCCACACCAAAGTCCTGAATCACTGCCAAGCGTGTGATGGAAATGCCCTCAGACGGCCTCGAAGGCCCTGTTCCTGAGGCTCGCGCACAGGCTTTGTCATTCAGGATTGTCTTGGCCGTGAGAGCTGTTCAACCCAGAATCGTGGTTGCATTAGAGACGCCCGTCCTCGCTGTGCGTGTCTCTGGTGGCGTCGAGAAGGCACACCTGCGTGATTGGCTATTGTTCGACCACAGGTCCAACGAATCATCTGCAATCAGGCCTGCACGGACTCGGTTTACTTCCTGTAGCCCCCCAGCACGTGGTCAAAAAACTTTCCTCGTGTTCGTTTCCAGGCACGGCGACGCTCACTTGGGCCACTGGACGCACTGGAGTGAATTGAGGACCCACTCTAACGCTTGGGATGCAGTTGAAAGGATGTCCTACCCGTATCGGGGAACTCCAGCCGACACAGTGGTTGCGGATGGCCGGATGGTTGCACGCATTTGACTGCCTTTGGTATCATTATGGACTGCCCTAAGGTCAGGTTGGCGGCCAAGTACTTGCGCTCTCAGTCTTAGAATCGACCGGTCGAGGCCGTGGACATTGCAGCAGAGAAATGACATATACGGACTAGAAAATGATGACAACATGCAAACATGTATTTCTTGGAGCACGTCGAGAGCCGTCCCGATGTCGTGTACAGCGCTCGAGATGCGGTGCGATGCAGAACATGACATCCAGATGCAGGTGGGCGCGGCTGTCGACGATGATTGAGGAAGGCAAGTGAGAGCGAGGGTGTCGTTATAGAGTGAGTCACCTGTACAAAAGCAACGCCGAAGAGGGATGTGTACATCTGAGCAAAAAGGTTACACAAACCTGGCGACAACAAACAGTCGAGCCATAACCATATGTCGAAGGGAAGGAAAAAGAGGAAGAAAACACGGCGACGAACGGATGCGGCGCTTCCTCAATGAACTAAACGAACCCACGTGCGACCGGCCTCTCCATTCATACCTCGATAGAAGGACAGGCACGCCCGACAGGCCGAATAGCTGGCCCGAGCAGCTCCAAACGGCGTGGGAGCACGACAGATCGCCCGACCACCTCGAGCACCACCGAGCAGCGCGGGAGCAGAGCGACCAAAAAGCCTGCACGAGCAACATGGAGGGAGCATGGCCGATCGCGCAGCCTGCACGAGCAGCACCCGGCAGCGCAGACCACCCTGGCAACGGCCATTGCACCGAGCGGAGGGAGAGCACGGCCTGAACGACCAGCAAAAAGGCAGGCGGGGAGCACGACTGACAGCACAACCTGCACGAGCAGCACCGACCAACGAGGGAACACGACCAGCCGAACGAGCACAACTTGTACTACCTGGTTAGGGGGGAGCACGACCGACCGCACAACCCGCACGAGCAGCACTGACCAACGGAGGAGCACGACCAACCGACCGAGCACAACGTGTCATACCCGGTTGGGGGGGAGCACGACCGACCGCACAACCTGCACGAGCAGCACCGACCAACGGGGGAGCACGACTTACCGCCAGAGCACAACGGGTACGACCAGGCCGGCGGGAAGCGCGACCGACCACACAGCTTGCAAGAGTCGAATCGACCAACGGGAGAGCACGACCGTCCGCCCGAGCAACTGCGGTAGGACCAGGCAGGGGGGGAGCGCGACCAACCGCCCAGCCTGCAAAAGCAACGCCGAACGTGACCAACCGCCCGTCACAGAACGGCGCAGGTAGAACGGGTAGCACAAGGTGGAGCCCGTACACTGGGCCTTAACTGAGCGTGTATCGCTCTGGGATACTCAGGCACGTCATGAAACTGGAGGACGCTTGCTTGCTCGGGCAGAGGGGCCACCAAAAATTCAAACGCTGTACAGGCGGGCACCTCACCTCGCGGATCACGGATAACCGCTTCCTCCGCTTCCCTGACAGCGTCCAAAGGGGCTGTCCCGTATTACAACTCTTCTGTTGAGGCCCAGCGTCCATCCTCAGAGAAAGGGTCTACCATTTTCGGGTCAGTGGTCGCCAGCGGCGCATTTCGAACCTGTTTAGTTGTCGACCTGATGCTCTCTGAATCTGACAGCACGCGTTTTTTTTTTTTTTGTGCTTGGTACGCACGTTGTCATTTCGCCGCTCCTCTTGATCATAGTCAGACTTGACAGCCGTGACCTTGTTTGCAAGCCCCATGCGGTTGCTAGGTTTTCTGTACTGAGCTGTATGCTCCTTGAAGAGCCGCTCTATAGGGGCCGTCGGGAGCTTGCAGCCTGCCAGACCGTGGTGAAAAGTTTCCAGCTCTGCACAGGTGCCACCAATAGCAAGGAGCTCTTCAAAATTCAACCAAATTTACCCAGCAGCTAGGTAGGACTGGTCGTCTGCTCGTGCGGAGGCGCAAATCCGGCGCCCAATGTCGACGATGAAGAAATCAGGCATCTGACGCACAGCGGCTTCGGCGTGGGCAGCGTCGACTGGGAACCACAATGCCAAGAAGCTGGCCGAGGCGTTAGCCAACCGCGAGACGGAAAAGAACGGCGCGGGTGTGGACCGCCAGTCTCAGTCCAGCAGCTCTCCAGCCACAAGAAGGTACTGTGGGTTGGCGCGAATGTGCAAGAGGAATTGCACCTGCTCCTCTGCGCCCCAGGCACGCACAAGGTCCGCGCCAAGTCGGGCCGGGCCCTAATGGGAGACAACACTTGCGATGTGCTGACATACAGATCCATAGATCCCAATCGCGTCTGCGTGTGTGGTGTCGACGCGATCCAAGAGATATGATGCATGCACTACAGGCCGGACGAATCATTCAGCCGCAGCTAGCTCCTTCCAGAATTCGTAGGAGATCCGAGAGTGAAGTGCGTCGGGAGCTGCAGGCCCCAGCTCAGCAATGAGGCTCCGCAGATCCCCGTGATTGCGAAGAAGGCTTGCCATTCACACTTTCAGCGAGCTCCACCTCCCCTCAAGAACTCTCACGATCGCCAATGAGATGCTGTATAGTCCGTGCATCGAGGCTCTTGCGTGGGCGAGGAGCTTGGCGGACGACCGGAGGAGCACACTGGCTGCGGCAGCAACATGCTCGGAGGCCGGCCGTAAACCCGCATCTTGGAGGACGTGCTTGATCCAAAGGTTGACCTTGTGAGCCGAATATTTCAGAAAAACCAGCTTCAGGTACCTCAACGCTAGAACTTGGCGGGCGCGGCCGCGCTACCCACAATCGTCCGTACAGACGCATGCAGCCAGCTCTGACTCTTGGAAGGCAGCTTCCTATGAAGAGAGCGACGCTGTAGTCGGAGTAGTGTGGGGCTCTTCGCTACCACGTCCGTGCGCATCAGCAACAAACCTAGTCGGGTCCGTGGACGTGCAGCTCGTTAGGTGGAGAAACATTCCATCATACAGCCCAGGAAGAAGCACCGAGGGGCGCATGACGCGAACCGTGGAGATGGTCTTGTCGCCGTGGCAAGCGGCGACAGCTTCCTGGTACCGTGCATATGCCCGTCCACACGCAGTGCAGTAAGCGACCCAGTAGTTAGCCGGACCGCTCTCTGCCTGCAAGTAGCGCTCGATCGTCCGCCGAAGCACCTTCCACCTTAACATTGTGGTCATCTGCATCGTGAAGGGGGTCGGGGGGTCCGGAAAGGAGGGATTGATGGGTGCAAGAAGGAGTGCGGGCTGCGATGTGCACAAGGAGAGGTCCAGTGCTCTTCGGCTCGAACGGGCAGCGTGCCGACCTTGACCAATCTCTGAGTCCGACCGAAGTGCTGTTATGCATGGCCTTCGCTCATCGGAGGGGTCAGCACGACTGCGAGCGTAGTAATTCGGTGTATGGAGAGAGCTCCCAGTTCCGCGGTAGACGGGGTCTCAGCGTACTTTGTTATGAGACAAAAATGACCGCTGTTGGCGCTGCCACGTACATAGACATTTCTGTTCTCCGTAGATTTTCTTGTGTTCGCGCCTTCTGATTACATAATTGCGGCGCGGCTGACTAGTGCTTCACGCCAATCAAGACCCCGCACCGCGAGCATATATTGAAAAACGCACAATTTTGGCCGACTTGAACAGGAACAACAGTGCTTGAGTCAACTATACAGTTCAAGAAATCTTGAATTTTTGCCCCGTGTGGTCCCTGGACGGCCTGGGAGAGTTCTTTTTGGGATGCCAAAATTGGCCTCATGTTTATGAACCTTGAATATGCTCAATGTTTTGAAGCATGTGTTGTAGTCTCGGCATGTCATTCCAACAGCTGTCCTGCTTATCGCCCCGTGCGTGGGAATGCAGTACTCGCCTCCGCTGCCCAGTTTGAAATAGGTCTGGTCTCGGGCGCGTCTGTCGTGCGCTCTGCGAGCCTCGACAACAGTCTAAGGGCATCCGGAAAAAACAGAGGCGATCGCGAGCCCTTCTGCCGCAAATTGATGACGCCTTCAGCGGAGTCGGGCTGAGACCCGAGGAAAGTGGCCGCAAGCGAGAGGAGAGCCAGGCAGACGGACACATCCCGACGGCCGTGGCTCTGGTAGTCGCACTGCGGCACACGCATGCGCTTGCATCTGAAAATCGCTCCTGCCGCCTCGGTGTGCCCCCCCCTCGCCGACCCCACCATTCCCGCCGCCCTATCTCTTCCTCTCCCGCCCCTTCCCGTGCGCCCCCTTCTTCGCCCTCCTATTTTTTGTGCCATCATGAAGAGTGCCGAGAATCGTGAGCACCTGGCGCGGATGGTGTGCGTCGAAGGTCGCAACGTCGTCTCCGCCGCGCGTGACCTCAACATGTCTATGCGGTCGGCGACGCGCATACTGGCGTATTTTCGGGACACTGGCTGTGAGTTTCACCACAACCCGGTGCAGTGGAATCGACACTTCGACAACTTGGCCGACGACCCACAAATTCGCGAGGCCGTCCTGGCAACTGTTGAGGACCAGCCCGAGCTCTTCCTCGATGAGCGTACCGACGCTTTCAACGAGATCGCCGCCCGAGTTGACGGTTCAGTGATCGTGTCGTTGTCGACGGTGGCTCGAGTGCTGGATCACAATGGATTCACGCGCAAGGTGATTGAACGCGCGTTTGTCACTCGGAACGAGGCGAACCGCGCCGCGTGGATGGCGGCGCAGTGGCAGATCCCGCTGCGCTGCCGCGTGTATGTCGACGAGGCCCATCGGGTGGGGCGTGCGGCCGAGCGGCGATGGGCGTGGTCTCTGCGAACGGCTCAAGCGGAATGTCACGTTGCGTCGTCGGCGGGTGTGCACACGAGTTTCTTTGTAGCCATGGCTCATGCCCGTCTGTTGGACTGGCTCATCACGCGGCTGCCTTTCGGGCAGACAGCGGTTGACTTCATTTTGCTTTGGAGTAGCTTTGTATTGCCTTCTATGCTACCGGTGGTGGAAGGGAGAGAGTGGAGCGAGCAGCCCGAGCGGTGTGTGCTCGTCCTGGACAATGCACGCATTCACGACGAGGTGGCTTTGACGGCCGTGCGGGCCGCGGGTGTCGTTGTGTTACTGCTCCCACCGTACTCGCCGGACTTCAATCCCATTGAGGACGTCTTCGCTGTGGGCAGCAGCTGACTTCGGCGATGGTCCAGCCTGGCACAGTCCAACGCAAGGTCTACGCTGACGATCAACGCAATGCTACACCACATTACTGGCCATATGTGCCGGGGCTTTGTTTAAGCGGCCGTGCGTCGATACAACTTGAACGTCCCTTAGAATAAAACTGGTGCACTCATCGACCACATCAAGACGTGCAAGGCGACAACTGCATGAAGCCGCAGCGGATAATGGGGACGGATCCCCCACGGTCGCCAGGACGGATGGGACCCTCAGGTCCACACTCGCCGCGCACTTCATGGGCACGCCACAAACGTCCTTGCACGACTCGCTGCACGTTACGGTTGCACCGGTAAAAACCGTCCCCTCCCCAATGAAGTTCCCCAGAGCGAGCTTCACCCGCGTTTGCTCCGAACCGTCAGGGAGAGCCAAGTACCGCAACACCGCCCTCTTGAGCTCCTTCCCCTTCACGTCGAAGAAGGGGTTGGAGCTTCCGAGCACCTCATCTGGCTCCTGCAAGCCTCTTCCACCGAGACAGGCCTCCCGGTTGTGGCGCCGCTGGCTCGCGCGGTTCGCGGCCGAGTACGCGGGCGCCTGCCGCAGCATGTCCTTCAAGGTTGCAATCACAGAAGCCCGGCGTTTGTCCAACTAGACAGTCCCCAACGCCCCGGGAATTGGCTGCCTCATCGCACCAGCTGACCGCGCACCCACATCTGAAGCATATGCTCCTAAAGTGCGAGGAGCACGCCTCGAGGCCCCAGCATCTTGTGCCGCAGCCGCAACGCCCACAGCCGTACGATCGGCCGTCGTTGCGGCCGCTCCCCCCAAACTAGGCAAATCGATAACGTCCGACTGAGCCACATGGGCCCGGAACCGCTGCCCGTCCATTGGGTGAATTTCCGCTAGCGCCCGCTTGTGGCCGCGGGCAGCCTCGCTGTGCTCACGAACTGTTGGTGGCATGTTTTTGATCGCCCCTTGGAGGCGCACTTGCATGTCCGCCATGTCGTGCTTCTCACACGACCACTGAGGTGAGGCCCTGGCGACGATGGCCACGTCGACGCTGTCGGTCTCATGTCCCGCGACGTCACAGAAGGTGCACACCGCCGAGCAGGACGTGCTAGACTCGTCGTTGCAGCCGCAGCGAATGTTCTGCGCCTTGTTGATGGGACAGCTTGTCATCATGTGACCTGCCACACGGCAAATACCGCACTTTCGCACATTCCCTGCGTCGCACGTGGCACAGACGCCCAGAACGAATCAGCGCCAAAGAAACAGAAAGTCACAGAACTCAGCGACATGAGTACAAAATAAGGCACATTCTGGTCATCAGTACGCGTGCACATCTCGGGAAGACAACCAAGGAGACGGCAGTAAAGCAGACAACCCAAATCAATCGCACTGGCAAGAGCACCAACGTTCGTGATCCGTACCGCTCTGTACCAACCCGCCGGCAGCAGGTGCGGCACCGGCACCCGCGGCACCAGCCGGTACAGGTGCCATAACGGAGAAGACTGGCTATTGATCCTGTACCGGGGACGTGAGTCCGAGGATGGAAGACACGAGGAGCCGCCCGTTTCTCGTCGTGCAACGTGCTGAGCTGGGCGTCACGTGACGCTGAAATCCCGGTCGGTCGAACGCGACGCCGTCGTCGTCGTGGACGATCGAGCCCCGTCCTGCGCCACTAAATTAGATGCGCTTCGGACGTCAACTAAGAATTGTCGTCACAAGCTGGACTTACGTGAAAAACAAAAAAGTGAAGTTTGAAATTGAAAGTACTCCTTGTGTTCGTGTTCCTGTTCGGATCGGCCAAAATTGAGCGTTCTGCAATACAATAATCAACAGACCGGAAGGCGCGGTGTTTCATTCTATTAACCCCTCTTGGACGCGCAGCGGTTCCTTCACTTGTGTCGGGGGGTTCCAAGGCTCCCTCGCCAATTCGTTCGCCTTTGATATCCTGTCCAGGTACCAAGCCATGACGGTTTCCGAAGTGCACGATGGACCGCTGCATGTAGGAGAGATCATCTGAGACGACGCCGGTTTTGCGCTACTTGTGTTTTTAGTGCGTCGACCGACCCTAACACCGCTGCTGTTTGGCAGCTGCGATGGAGATGGGTGTGTGACACCAGGCAAAGGGAGGGGGACCTGAGCTGCGAAGCGGTATCCATGGAGGTACGAATTTGGCGGGTAGTGGCGCAATGGACCTGGGCAGACATGGTCGGTGATTCGTACTGCACAATGGAGCGTGGTGGTACGGTTGGGAAGTTACTTTTAGACTCCACTGGCTCGGCCTGCTTTGATGATTTTTTTTCTTTGACATCTCGGAATTGTCCTCAAGATATGCGGCCGCTCTGGCTTGGACACTCCGGATCACGGCCGGCGGCGCCCGAGTGCGGGTGAGTCAGCAAGCTGGCTCCTGGACATCTGCGGCGCCTGGACAGTTAGACGACAAACCCTTAGTTCCCGGTCGAACGGCAGCCACGTATTAACTGGCTGCACCCCGCGCAACAGTCCCGCCGATCATCGGCAGCGATGCGTCGTCAATGACAGTGGCAGCCAGGCCACAGGCACGCGTCCCGGTTACCGCCTCGCTCATTGGCGCGGCTGGCCGAAGAGTTCATGCAGCGGCCGCATGGACTGCTGCGCTGCGTGCTGCCCATAAGACCACCAGCCGTGCGGCACGCCGCGCCGAGTTGTGACTCACTGTAGGCTCATCCAACTTAGATGCCGTGCCGATTGGTTGCTTGCTTGCTGCGTCTCTTAGATCAGTTCACCAACCATCTGCCGACAGCCACGCACCTACCGACGATCGGGCACCAGACGCCGCACACAGTGCTTCCGGCGTCAAAACGCCGCCTGCGGCTATGGGCGTTGATTTCAAAGGCGTCCTGCACATCTGCGCGTCCGCGGGCCAGCACTCCGTCGCGGCACTCAGTGTCGAAAAGGGCGCGGGCGGCGCAGGCGGCGCCGGAATCCCAGCCTCTTGAGCTGCCATTCAGCCGGTACCCGGAACCGAAGCGGCATCCACCGTTGGTCGTTCGCCCAACGCGATATTGAAGGCACGCACGACAAGGTCCAGCAGCCGCTGCTTTTAACATCTGTGACGGATGGCAATGATACCTAAATCCAACAGCTGGTAGATTCATGTAAAGCGCGTCGCCAAAGAAAGTTCAAATCCGAGCAAGTTCCAATGCAGGATACATCATGCTGTGGCCGTGCTGTGACAATGCTTTGACTAAGATTGCACGCTGAACGCTCCTGGATGGCTCTGTGGGAGGCGAGGGCGGTCACAGCAATTTCAAAATCTGTGCTGTAAGCTGCTATGAACTGCTGTGACTTGCTGTGAGCGTTTCTCAGATCCGATCATTATTTGGCAACGCGCCATACAGTTCGGCGGTACGGGGATGAACAGGACTGGCGAGAACTCGAGTTTGTCGTAAGGCCAGTCACCGTCGGAGATGATGGCAACTATAAGAGTAGTGCCAACGTGTACAGCGGAAAGGAAAAAGGTTTCAAATGAGGACTTGATGCGCAAGGCCGTCTACCCACGAGCTGTGTTGAGAGAAGTATAGAAAGGGACACACGTAACGGGGGGGCTTGAAGCTTTTCGACTGCCTGCATTTGCGAATAATAGCAACGAGGACCTTGTGTCTCGCGGTGGCGTTGCACGACAGAACAAGGGTGGCGCGGTCCTTAGACCCCGTTACTTTTGTGCCTTGTGCATGCTGCCGCTAGCCGGCTTCCATGTACGCCCTATTAGGAACATACCGATCAAAGAGGCCCGTCTCGTCCATATTTGCAGAAACAATCTGCAGGTTAGACCTCAGAAAAAAGCGTCCCTGAAAGAGGAGACTTCAGGTCCCTCGACGCTACTCCACGGCGGTTGGATTTGTCTTGCCTAACGTAGAAATCTCGAGCGGCCGTCAATAAGATGTTCAGGTGAGGCATCCAGGGTCCTTGCGCGCATGTGGCCAGCGTCCTTAATATCAAAAAGCGATAGTTCATCCCCTAACGGCACGGCAGTACGGCGCTTGCGCGGCACTTTCAACCATTGACGAGCTACACCCCGCCCGTGCTCTGTGCCGCGCTTCTCAGAGCTGGAGGTACCCGACAAGGCCTCGAGGCGCCCCGCGCTTTCCCTCAGCAGCTGCTTTGACCACGCGCGGGCGCAACACGACCCTCAGCGCTTTGAACTGCCCCGTCTCACGTTGCAGGCGCCGCGGGCGCATTACAGAGCTCGATGGCTCTAGTCACAGCGCTGTAGCTGTTCCTGCCGCTGCTGCGCGAGCAGGCAAGGGGCAGATGTGCGCCGTCTTGCGTGCCGTGGAAGGGCAGGCATCCCCGAAGGCGGCGGCTGCAGCGGCCGCGGCGACATCGCTGAGGCGGCCCCATTGTAGATCCTTCTTCGTATTGGTGATCCCCTAATTTTGTCCTCATCGACAGAGAACGGGAGTGCAACAGCAATGGAGAGACGTTTGTGATTGGCCAAGAGGAGCAACAGCAGTGCATGCCGGATCCCGTCTTTACAGAATCTGCCCGTACGGCCCGCAAACGCACAATCGGCGCACTCGTTTCTCTGAGATTATCTGAGAATCTCGAAGTAAAGCTCGATAACAAATTGATCTGGGCTACTTTACCACATCAGACGACTGAGAAAGGAAAAATATCACAAGAAAACGGAGAATCTCGATTCTGCACGGACCTGGCGGTTGGAGAGCCAATAGCACGTCGTAGATACGCACTCAGCAGCTGTTTGTTGCTGTTCTAGACCAATGGTTGGCCTGATTTACAAAGCAGTCCCGGTCTTGGCCGATGAGGACAAAATTGGGGGATCAGCAATACTGGAATCATGCGCGTTGGGGATAGCTACAGAAGAAGCTCCGGGACTCTCTCAGGAGCACAAAATGACATGCTCGAACATGAATGCCACCAGACGAAATCAGTCTTGGAAAAAAGCACTGCAACGAAGAAGAGTAATGCAAGGGAAGCACTCGAGCGATCCACGGCAAACAGCACTTACAAGAAAAGAAGAAGCAGAAAGAAAAAGTACGCGGAACCGCGTCGAAAGTCCTGTGCACCCCGATATACAGTGGTATTTGTGGAACCAGAAGTGTCCATAAAACTCTGTGGGGCCGTGATAGTTGGGCGCTAGAGCGGGCGGACAACGGTGGTGGAAGAGCTAACGCAAGGACAACGGTGGTGTGAGTAGCTACGACAGGGACGTCGTCGGGTGCGGCCACGATGGTGGGCGCGCCCGGCTGCACCCCAATGCTCGCTGTAGGTGACTTGGTTTCCGTTTTTCAGTTCCTCTCAAGGTCATTCTACACCACGCAGAACGGCAGAGCGCTCGAACATTCGGACGTTCGGACGGTCGGGCGAACGCGCCCTCAATTGTTGGCATCCGGATTGCTCAAACGAGGCTTTTGAATTGTGTCAATAGTCGCCCGATGGATTTCAGAGGCTGAGCCGCTCTGACAGTAGAAGTTCAGTTTTCTCCGAGAGTCAGATAAGAATTGTTCTCTTCCGCTTTCCTTTCTATCGCGACTCTCATCCACACCGCGCCTGCCCAAAGAACCAACCACCACCCGCGCCATCACAGAGCAGAAGCAGAGCCGTCATAAGCAAGAGCACTTTGGGCTTGTCGCGGCCTTCAACGCGAGTTTCCAGGTAGCGGAAGCACGATATCGCCGTTGCTCAGCGCCAGCGCGCGGTGTCTTGTACTGCCTGATCCTAATCTGATATGCTAATGCAATGTGCACGAGTCGACCGGAAACAAGCGTACCACCGCCTCCTGTGGGATGACAAGGTAGCAGACTTGGGCGGCCGCTTCTGGCGGAAGGACCGCATATCCCTAAGTATTTTTTCTACGCTGGCAGACGAGCTGCGCGGTGATCTACACCGTTTGAAGGTGCAAGCGGTGCGGAGTGAGGGACGACAAGAACGTGGGGTGTGGTCTATGGCGGCAGAGACGCAGTTAGCCTCGGCGTTGCGCTTCTTTGCGGGGGGATCTTACCCTGCCGTGCGCAGCTCACAAAAAGTGCTGTCTTCTTCATTTTCAGTCACCCTTCATCGGGTCATCAAGGCCATCTACAAGAGCTCAGGTCTGTCGGGCAACCTGCACTCAGTCGACGGGCGCACGGAGCCGAGCAATGCCCTCCAGTGGCCGTGCCGGCCAACCCGCGGGCGTCCCATACGGCTGGGGCATTGGACGGGATTGCCATCCGCATCCGCGGGCCTTCCGGCAACGAGACATCCAAGCTAGCCCAAAGTTTCGGTAGGAAAGGCTTCTCCAGCCTAAACGTGCAGGCTGTATGAGACGGGCACTGTCTGTTTATCATCGCCAACACGGCGGTACCTGTCTAAGTGCGCGACAGTGCCGCCTGTTGCCAGTCACGGGAGACAAAGCAGCTTGAGCCCGGTGCTCTGAACATGCTGCGTCACCTCCACATTAGTGACGACGCGAGTGCCGTCTTAGACAGCTTACTGGATCCTTGGCCGAAGGGTGCGCTTCCAGTGCAGACAGATGCGTTCGATTTCTATCTGTATCAACTGCGGCAGACGACTGAGCGAGCTTTCGGAGTCCTGCTTGCGCGCTAGGGAGTGCTATGGAGCCCCATGCGACTGTCTCTAAACACAAGCGGGCCGCTACTAGGCGCCTTCATGATGCTTCACAACTACATCATCGACAGCCCCTACCAAGACAACATGTTCACATAGGCTGCGGGCAATGTGCAAAACGTTTTACTCAGCATTGAGCAATGCGAAGGCTCGCCTGTTGCCTTACCGAGCGGGACTACACCGCCTCCTAATGCTGTGGAGAGTTTACTTGCGTAATTGATGACGCGAGCCTGCGGCGGCCGTCGTCGAAATAAAGGAAATACAGAACACGTCCTGCAGGGGACGACGAGATAGCCAGCCGAAGCATGCAAGCCACATGTGACCCACCGACGGTAGAGAACACGGCACGACCGGTCGACCAAAAATTGTATACCCTCACCAACCCCACCGTTGTCGACCCCACAATTGTCTTCCCTCTAGCGGTTGGACAGCCCCGTTTTTGATCATGCCTCTCGATTAGCGGTGAGTCGGCAGTGTCGAGTCCCGGAGTTAAGGTCTTCACGCGTCGGGCCCGTTGGCAGTGCGCAGGGTTTGCGGTCGACAGCCTACTATATTCGGGTTTGTCGTGTTCCGTGTATCAGTGCGTACTAGCGGGGTCCTGCTTCTATTCGTGCTCACATCTTCTTATGTCGATCTTTCTCGTTGCCGATGGATGATCTGGTTCTTTTTGCGCTTCTCTTTGAGCCCGTTCTTTCGGCCGCGTCTGCGAGCCTGTGCGCTTCTGCGATAGTTACTCCCAACGAAGCGTCCACCAACAAGGAGCGTCTCCAAGGGCGCTGATTGAGTAATGTGGCCGCTTTGACTGCCGTGACGACTACGGCGGGGGTCTTTCCAAGCCCGGAATCTGCAACTGCCCAGATCATCCACGTTGCCGCGCGAGTGGCATGCCCGGCAACTGCGACGGCGCTTGCACACGATGCAATGTATATCAGAAGTATACCGGCGCTTGCACACGATGCAATGTGTCTCAGAAGTACACCGTCGGTGTCGGCGGCAGGAACCAATCGCACGGGTCGTAAAGGGCCTGCTAGGATGGATCATGGCGGCGAAGTGGCGCGCGGGCCGGGCGAGGTCTGTCGTTGACCAGACGGTGCTGGGCGCGGCAAGGGCGTTGCTAGGCTGGTCATTTATCGTTCCCGGTAGGAAGAGGGGCGCAAGACCCGTAATTTGATGTATATAGATGACAAGCTTGCACTTATTGAGATGAAGGACGCTGGCCGGACATGGCCTGAAATCCTGGCCTTAATTTGGCCTGAAATCAGCGCGTCGGCAGCCGGAGTCGTTCTTGAAGGCAAGGAGGGGTTCTAACGACGGGCGGCTGCGGCGCAAGAATTTTCGGGGACCGTTCAGCGCAGCGTTTTCTTCGATACGGTCTCCAAGGTGTTGTGAGATCTGTACTGGGCCATTCAACGGGTGAGCAGGCGTCATCTGCCTGTCTCAGGTCGTCTATTGGGGGCCCAAGCACGTCGGGTTACTAAGGAGCTGGGCGTGACGGGCTTGAAAGAGTCCCGCCACTGTATCCACATCTGTCAGGCGCGCTTTGTCTTCACAATGTGGCTCTGTGGAGTCACAGATGGTCCGCAGACGTCACGAGGGCGGCAGCTTGTACTGGAGGGGCAGCTTCGGCGGCAGATAGGGCGATCCTTGGGGCAAAATTGGTTGCGGAATGATGCAAAGTTGTCTCCGCGGGCCCTGAAGTCCAGGCAGCGACCAGCGTCCGCCGCTGGCTCTCAGTGCACGGTTGGTGGCCAGCACTCGCTAGCCTTTCAGACGACGCGGTGAGTGCGGCGCTCCGCGCGGCACCCACATTCGCACAGCGCGCGGCGCGGCGTGCAGCGCGCCAGAAGGTGCGGAGGGCCGCTTGCCACCATCAGGCGGCTCATGTTGCAGCTTTGAATGTTTTGTCTGCTGATGGAGGCAACGCTTCAGATGCGGCCGTCGAAGGGAGCGGCAACGGCACACCTACCGCTGTGGCTGGCCCAGGAATCGCCGGCTTGCAATCGAATTAGCCCGCCGCCGCAGATTCGGCCTAGGATGTTCGCCGTCGAGGCCCATGCACCTGCGCATTATGCGCCGCGATCCAAATTGTCTGGGACGGCTCAGGTCTTCATCGGAAAGACGCGACGGGAACTCTTCTGGCCGAATGGGAAGCGGTCGCGCCCTCCAAAATCGCCCACTGTTGAGTGCAGTCAGCCATTCGGCCAGATGGAGGTGCTACGGACATGACATCTTTGCACGATGACTACCGCAGATCCTTACGTGCCTTGGATAGTTATGTAGATGCGGTGTTTTCATTCATCAGAGATTGTTCTTCTGTTTCACACGCTTTTAGGGACACCCTGACAGCGGCACATGAGCTAGTTGTGCAGAACTGGTTGACGGCGAAAGACGATGACGGCATTCTGGGTGCCACGGCGGGCAAGAGTGCGTTCAGCTGGGTCTGGGGAGGCTACGCCAATGACGGCGGGGAAAGTGACGTCTCGGATTTCCGGAATAGCGAAGACTCGGACGAAGAGGGTGTGACGCGATAGACGAGGGGGGGAGTGATAGAGAATACGGCGGGGATGGTGACGAGTCGGACGGAGAGGAGTGTGACGACCCGGACGGCGTGGGACGAGATGCATTAGACAAGGGAGCCAGTCAGTACGCTTCGGCCAGCAACGATGAATTATGGCTCAATTCCCCTTGCCGTGCTGCTGGTATTTGTTTTCCCACGAAAGAAGTTGACCATGCTCCAGTCCCGTGCCAATTCGAATGGTTACCACATCTGAAAAGAACAACGTGCTCATTCTCTGTGGTGCTGTCTCGTACTGAGTCATTCAGCCCCAAACTGCCTCTTATTGCCCCTTACTGCCCCGTACTGCCCACATTTCCACTGCTCTGGCCCATGCTGTGAGAATCCATGCAGGTGAGGTGAAGGGCAGCGAAGGCGATGGCTGCACGAACCACGCGTGCAGCTCGACGATTTGTGCAGGGTGTGTGGTGAAAGAGGGGAGAGGCGGCGCCGTTGCGGAGAGTATGTACGAGAATGAAAAGTACAGCCGGGCTGCTTCGGATTTATATATTGGGAGCGCGCGATGCCTGACTGGCATCTGCCTGCTGCGAATCCCGCCGCGTCGGGCAGGTCGGGCACAAGCGTGAAGGGGCGTTTAAGCGTGCTATGGCAAATTCCCCAACTTTAGCCACCCGGCCGCGGAACGGTATGGTTGTCTTTTCACTGTTATTTACTAACGCCGCCCTCAAATCCTTGTCTTGGCCCTAATATTCGGAACTCGGACTTCGCACTTGAATCGACTTCAAGCCCAATGAATCGAAATAGAGCTTAGTTTTCCTGAGACCGCACCGAGCCGCCCGTTCAGTTGCAGGGATTAGGTGCAGACACCTCTCCGGGCGACGTCCGACACTGGAGTCCATTCGCTTCTGCTGAGAAACGGCGTTTTGACCTGGAGAAGTGGAACAGCCACGCAGACAACCAGGCACGGTGTCCTGATGTGCGTGCCGCCGTGTGGTATGCGGTTGATCAGTGACCGGAGGTGCACGTGAATGAGATTTCGGACATTGTCGCTCGCGTCCAGGCTTTGCCCGGAACTGACTTATCTCTGTTTGCGTCTTCGGTGTCTCGCATTCTGGCTGCGAATGGCATCACCCGCAAAGTGAGTGAGACTTGGTTCATTTTACGCAGCGAGCTGACCAGAGCGCAGTGGGTCAACTCTGAGTGGAGTTTCCTCTGCGCACGCGTGTGAATGTGGATGAGGCCCACCGCTGTTGTCAATCCGCCGAATGTAAGTGGACCTGGATGCTGCGAGGAATGCGGGCCGAGTGCCACGTCTCCAACAATACGGGAGTGAGCACTAGCGTTCCCGTAGCCATGGGCCACGACCAGGTCCTAGAATGGATAATGACTCAACCCCCGACCAGCCTGTCGTCTGTTGCTTTTTTTGCTGTTCGTATCGTCCCATATCTTACCCAGTACAAACGCCTATTACCCGTCTTTGCCGTGGGCTGACCAACCGGACAGGTGCGTTTCTATTTTGGACTATGCCCGCGTTCACGACGAGCTTACTTTGGCGGTGGTTGAGGCTGCTGGCGTCCTTGTCAGTCGCCTTCCGCCGTACAGCCCGGACTGCGTTCCTATTGAGGATGTTCTCTCAGTCCGAAGCAGTTGGCTGCGTCGCAACGACACTCCAGAGCAGTTCAACGACTGCCAGTTCCTGAGCATCGCAGCAATTCTTTCATACATCACCCTGGCAATGTTAACTAACTTTGTCTGCCCGGCCCTCAAAAAACTATTGCTTCTACATCTGAGGGCCAGACATGCTACGCGGTTGACCTCATCCTGCTTGGCCGAGCTCCTCCCTTACTGACAAGTCCCGAATCCAATGCCGCCCAACACACAGGCAAGCGCCACACGGACCACGGACCACGAAGGCCGAATACGACACGTTCAATGACAGAAGACATGAGGCCGACGCAGCCCTGCCCATACCACGGTATTGGTTCTTCAGAACAACCCTAATCGAGAGGTTCTGACGTGCAGTCGTTAGTAGTCGCAATCGCTTGCTTTTTTCCTGCATTCATTGGTCTGTGCTTTTTTCTTTGTATTCATATGGTCTGTGCCTGTTTTTGACCCCCCTGGTGAGCTCTCCGTGCAACAGTAGGTCGGGGACTAGGGCAGTGGCGACGTCCATAGGGGCGGATTGCGAGCAGCCACACGATGCAGGTCGTCGAGTGGCGTGCGCCCCGTCCCTAGTTTTCGGGGGCACTTTTGAGTGGACGGGGCGCCGCTTTGGATTTGGAGGCGGCGTGGGCGGTGGTGTGCACAGCGGTGAGGCTGGACGGTTGACGCGCGCGACATGGACGGGTACGTGCTTTGCGTCTTTCCTCATCAATGCCGATGCTGACCATCTGGCGCATTTTCGGCGCTTCTGACGCTTCCAGCTGTTCGTGCGTTCTGGCGACAGTCGAGAAGCCCCGCAATTGCCCTTCCGCAACGCACCTACCGCACTGACGTCTTCGGAAGCAGTTTTGCACAGGGGGGCCCCCTAGTTAGCACGCGTCCTCCCGCTCACCCTTGTGTCCGCTGTCAGCCGCATCAAAGCCTCTGTTTTCTACTGAAGAGCTTCGCGTCACTTGCACAGCCCCTTGCGGCGTCCCACTTGAGCCCCGGCGAGATTAAATGTCACACGCGTTTCTGAGGTGTCTTTCCTGTGTCGCAAAGTGAATACAAAACAAAGACAGCGACCGTTTGATGAAACACAACAGTCCAGCCACGGCAAAAATACAGAAATGGAGGAAAACACCCGTAGGAGAAGCAAAAGGACATTGTAACACACCAAGGAACAACTCTCGATGAGAAAAATGAAAGACTTTCCCGTGCGTGGCAACAAAAGAACAGATGGCCAACCCACTGAGAGTACCATCGTTCCATGCCCACTAGCGGCAGCGAAGGGGTGCAAAACGAGGACACACCGAGAAAACTCCAAACACGTGCGAGGCTATAGCGCCAGCATGACAAGAGAAACACGACGCGCCCGATGCCACAACTGAGTGACGCCTACCCAAATCACGAGCTTGGCGCCTGCCGAGAGGCAGCCTGAAGCGTGTTGAGGCGCGCAATGCGCGGCAGTCGCCGTCGCTACTGCCCAAGTCCCCAACCTACTGTTGGACGAAGAGTTCACTGGGGCGGTGAAAACCAGACACAGGCCATGAGAAAACAAAGAAAATAGCACAGACCAAGGCGTGCCGTGAAAAAGCGAGCGAACGCCATCACCAGGCACAGCACATCCGCTCTTGTTCATGTCGCGTGTATTCACTCACCCCAGAGACGGCAGCGCCACCGTCCTGGCTCCCTCCGTCGCTCCACGCCGCCTGCTGTTGTGCGTGCACCTGGTGTGTCCCTATACGGTGATGCGAGGGCACAAAGACCACAAAAGCAGCAAGTTAGCTGAACAAAAGCGCATCCCATGCCAAGCACGTTCCCGTCCGTCTCGCACGCATCAAAGATCCAGCCGCACCGCTGTTCACACCACCTACCACGCCCCCTTCAAATCCAAAGCGGCGCCCTGTCCGCGCTCCCCAGAACTAGGGGCGCTCCCCAGAACTAGGGGTGAGGCGCACGCCACTCGACGGCGTGCAACGTGTTGCTGCACGCAGTTTGCCCCCGTCGCCGTCGCCACAGCTCCAATACCGAACATATTATTGGAAAAGAGTTCACCGGGCGAGTGAAGAAGAGGCTCAGACGGTTTTCACACGGGAAGGCAGGCAAAGGACGACGAGTGGTGTGATACAGCAAACGAGCGCCCGCACCACACGCGGCGTGCCAGTGCATTCTTCGTGCCTCGTCTCTTATGATCGGAGACGTGAAGTACAACTTGATGTTACGACTGACACGCAGAAGGACGGCAGCCCATTGAGCTGAGAAACCCATATAGCCGTGATATAGCACGTGGCAGGCAGCGACAGAAGCAGGTATTGCCACTTCGTCGGCCGAGAAAACATGCAGTCGAGAAGTGAACAGAGAGGCTTTCATTGTTCCGGCGCCGCTTCAAGACTTATGTTTCACCGCCTTTACTGCGGCAATACTGGTCAGCTTTGCCTCGGAGGCGCAAGTTGTGAGAATCCCCATCAGTGCTTCGGTCGTGACGGTTTCAGCAGTCAAAGAGGACATACTGAAGTAGTATGACTGGTAAAAGAAGGCCCTAAGATTCAAGCGCACCTGGGCAGTCGAGATGTTTGCAAACCGCAAACCAGAGGTGCGGAGGTGCATGCCCGTGCGCCCCGAAAAATTGTAGCACGAGCCATAAATCTCGGTGTTGGCCGCGATGCGCGTTGCGCGCATCTTGACCTCCCCGAGCACGTCCTTCATATATTTGCGCTTGGCGGGGCTATACTTGCAGCCCCTTCGCATCGTCGTCCGGGGCGGCAGCCACATGCCGCCCGATAGTCGACTTGAAAAAGTCGCGAACGCTCACGTGCTTGAAGAAAACAGGCACCCGCTGCCGAAACCAGATAATGTAGTCGTTGACGTGGAAGCATCTTAGCGTGCTGCCCTTCGATTTCCTGCTGCCAGAGCGACGCGCGTCTTTTTGGACGACGTTGTGGCGTACAGCCGGATACCGCTGTCATGCCGTCACTGGAGGATCGCTTGACGCAAACTGCGAGCGGTCCGACACCCACTGGTACCGGCGGGCGTTCTGTACCACCTTCATCACGAAGGTGAACTCCTTTCGCAGGGGATGGTCGGTGAAAACGCGCCGGCCCCTCTTTGGCATCTCAGCGATGGGCAGGTTGGACGTCGGCTCGGCGGGGGCGTCGTAAGCCATCCGGCGTGTGACTGACAGCCACAAGGCACTGTGGGCCGCCGCCAGAATCCACCACACGGTGCCGGGCATGGACCTGCCGACCTTGGATCCACCAGGCCAGACGTGGTTGAAGAGGTCCGAAAAGATGTGGTTAACGTGCGACCAGTCGAGCGGCGGCTAGTCGCTCGGCCGCGGGCTAGAGACCACAGGCTTGTCGACTTGCCCCCGGCCCCGACGCAGCCGCAGGCTCGATACCTCTGACCGGGTCAACCACGCGCCAATGAACGTCTTGTTCTGCGAGTGGGCGACGAAGGGAGGCGCCAGAGCGGTGCACTGGACGCCGTCCCAGTTGATGATGCTCGTGGAGTTGTTGGTGCAGCGCATACTGCCGCAACTGCCGAGTTGAAAGATATTGTTTGGCCAGCATCAGGGGGGCTTTCAGGTACCCGATGGGTGTCCTTGGTGTGCGTCCGAATGCACATCCTGACCTTCGCTGCCAGTTTCGCGATTTTGCTGGTGTTGTCGCATACGCCGATGTACAGCCGCCCATCCAAGGCCTTGATGGCCTCCCTCAGCCAAGCGCTCTGCACGGGCACGGCGTCAAGCGCCTCCACCGTCACAGTGGCTGGAAGGACAGTATAGATGACCAAAAACATATGGGCTCTCTCGACGGGCTTGCAAAAGAGGGGCACCCCGTCGTTGTCCACGATGTCGATCACATGGCCGTCGCCGTGCCAACAAAGACCCCGGGCTTCATCGCCGTCGTCGACCACACCGCCGACCTTGGCCGCACCGCTGTCGTCGGCCACACCGCTGTCGTCGGCAGCACCGCCGTCGTCGGGCACAACGCCGTCGTCGCCACACTGCTGTCGTCGGCCACACCGTCGTCGTTGGTCACACCACCGTCTTCTGCCGGGCCTACACCGACTGCGCCGCCGCTGTCGTCTGCCGCGCAGCCGCCGCCGTCGGCCCCGCCGCCGTCAGCCTCACCAGCGTCGGCCGCGCCTTCGACGGCCGCGCCGCCGCCGGCGTCGGACGCGCCGGTGTTGGGCGTGCCACCGCCGCCCGCCGAGCTACTGCGGTTGTGCATGCGCCGCATGTTGGAATCCAGTGTGCAGCGGATGCGCTGCCGGTCCGGATCGACTCGGCCATCCGTCATGAATAAGAAATAGGCCCATTGCCACTCTAAGGACCGCACTTTGCCAGCACCGGCAGTGAAAGCAACCAGCGCGCACCATGACATACCGTCGACGTCTGGTGGTGAGGCTCGGGATGGGCTCCATGCTGTGACGCGCGTGTTGGAGGCGCGGCGCTCCGCACCAAGAGGGGCGTCCCATCACACCTCCGTTCCTGGTGGTGCGGGACCGCGGGACGTTTCCGCCACGGGTTCAGCCATTGAGAGACACAAAGCGAGGAGGAAGGCGCGCACAGACAGTGTTGAGGATTGGATGCGAAACAACATTGAATGAGGAGGGCGGCGTCGGTGAGAATATACATGCAGATCGTCGATGACCCGCAAGCGCAGCACCACGCCATCGCACGCCACGGCGCACCGCCGCGGGCCACGGCGCGCCATCACGCGGTGGCATATCGCGGCTGTCCCCAGGGCGCGCCGCACTGGTCCACCTTGAGCAACAGAGAGCGGCGGCGAGCCTCTCCGAACAACTTCAGGCCGCGGCGCGCCACATCGCACTGTCGCGCAGTGATTGTCGCCACTGCTAGCCACAGTCGGCCGCGGAGGGCATCAGCGAGCCGTGGCAAGCCACAGCGCGCCGCAAGCAGCCACAGCAGGCCACGGAGAGCCACTTATAGCCACTGCGAGACGTGGTCAGCCGCAGCAAGCCGCGGCAGGCCTCAGCGAGCCGCGGCAAGCCACAGCAGGCCGCGGCGAGCCACTGAGAGCCACTGTGTGCCGTGGCCAGCCACAGCGGGCCGCGGAAAGCCACCAGGGGTTGTCACGGATGTATCCTATCGGAATATATCCTTCGTTTCTATCCGTATCCCCGGAGAATGCACGCCTTGGTGACTGATTTTTATCCCAATACTCCCGTCAGTCGCAGCGTATAATAATTCCGCGCTGTGCGTGACCAGGGGATTTTATTGTATTCCGGCTAAACATATTATATTTGAGTATATTCGGGTGGGACGGGGAGGCGGCATCGGTGAGACACCTGCGCCGGCAGGGCGTGGGACAGGCAGCCGCCTCTGGTCACATGTAGGCAGATTCATGCCACGAAATGCAACCACCGCGTGATGGGCCAGAGACTGGCATGTTGTCGATGCCGACATTCCTCAAATGCCTGCCGCGCCGTCCCGACTCGCTCCTCGGCACGTCCCTCTCGTCCGATCTGCTGCTCGCCGTCCCTCTTCCCCCCCCCCAATCCAGCAGCTCACTTCCTGCGCGATGGCATAAACTTTTCCAAAAGCGACAAGCGGCTGCGTCTTCTCTGAGATAACGCCATTGCCGGCCCGGCATGTTCCCTCTACGGCCATGCCGCAGCGTCTTCCATTGGGCCCGCCACCTGGCAATGAGGAGGATCCGCCCATCATGGCAGGTCCGCCTGTCGCCCTGGATGAGCTTGCCACTGAGGTGGGTCTTTCTGCATCAACGCCCTCTTTGACGTGCCCCGAGCGCATCATGCGCAGCGGCCAAGAATGGCTTCCTGTCAAGGACGGTGGCAAGGCGTGGACGAAAGACCCCAAGGCGGACCTCTTTTTCAATACGTCTGACGGTTTCGCGGAAGACCAGAGAGGCCACTTTGTCGTCCGATGCCGTGTGTGCGCCCAGCAGGCGACGACATCAACGTACCTTCTTCGTGGCGGCAAGTCGATCAACGCTTGGAAGCACTTCGATCTTGTGGCGGGATCACGGCTGTCAAGTGGCACGCAGTGGAGCCGAGACGGCGCCGTTTCTATCTACCGGAATACCGGGAAAGATGTGAGCAAGCTCAGCGTCAGTGCCGCAAAGGACCCAATCTCGCAGTATCTGAAGGCCTCCCGCAACCGCTTCATGGGACCAGTTCAAGTTCGACCCCATCACATCTGTCTCGTGCTGATGCTGGTAATGACACTCTCTACATCTGCCTTGGCAGGGAATGCTTACTTGCAAGAGTTTGTGCGGGGGCTTGGGGTGCCGTACACCACATCGTCGCCGGCCGGTGTCCGTGATATCCTACTGGATTTGTTCCACTTTGTGTCGGACTCGCTGCGGAGTGAGGTTCGTGAGCTCCAACAGCGCTACAAGGGCACGCCGCTCTTCCACCTTGTCACGGACTTCTGGACCGAGCGCCATTGGTCAGGGTCGTACGGGTCACTCGTTCGGCCGTGCGTCCACCCTGACGGATTTACCATGCGCGAGATGCATGTGGGCGTGACGGTTTTTTGCGGCCGGCACGACCACGAAAATATCAAGAGGTGGGTGCTTCACCAGCTCGCGCGGTTTGGCGTGAATCAGCACGACATTAGCTCGTCTACAACCGACTCGGTCAGCAACGTCAAGAAGGCATTACGGTCGCTGTAGCCGCGCCGCATCCTGTGTGCGGCACATGCGGTGCACTTGGCTGTCAAGGCCTTCCTCGGGGCTACCGGAGCATCACCAGCCTTTCGAGATGCGCATTTCGGCGACATGCTGTCGTCTTGTTCCGGCAGCAAGAATGCCGCCGCAAGTGAGCTGCTGCTTCGGACACGCAAGACGACCGCCCACTTTCACAAAATCACCAACAAGCGTGGCCATGCTTAACGCTGTACCAATGCCGGGTGACTAAGGTCCTCGTAAGTTGTTAATGGAGTCTCTCACGAGATGCGGCTCCACTGACGCGTCCCTTCTGCGGCTTTTTACGCTCATGCCATGGCTTGTCGGATTTAAGAAGCTTCGAAGCCTTACAGCTTCGCAAGAGAGGCGTTGCATTGATCGGGCTGACTCGGAGGCAGTCAGATGGGAGCAGCAGACCTGTACGGCCACTTCTCCTCCCCACCGGGTCTGTCACCCTGGGGAGGCGTGCGAGAGCAACGTCAAGCATAAGCTTCACTACGCAGTTCTCTATCCATGAGGTGTAACTTGGCGCCACCAGTGCCCCATACGAGAGCGCTCGCGCGTGAGATGCGTAGCCCATTTGCCGCGCGGCCACAGGTAGCCGCAAAAGGGCGTCACGTAACTCCTGAATGAATCTCAGAGGAAGTCCTGCAGGGAGTCTTCGGCGGCCTCTAGGTGGTTCTGGGTGCCTCCCGAGAGCCAGTTGGGATGTGCGCAAGGTGCGCGCACGGCTTCCAAAGACGACTGGGAGCCGTGCCAGGTCGTACTGCAGATCTGAACTGCGAATCCCTGAAATTTCTCATTTGGAACAACACCGTAGAAAACAGGTGTCCAGTTCAGACTGTGCAAGCGGACAGAAAAAAGAAGACGGGCACATTCGCGGACCGTTCGAGATTGTAGCTTCGTCCGCTTGGTCTCGTTTTGTGCATCTGAGATCCTGAACGGTTGTTCTTTTTCGACTGATTGGTCTCTTATCCGCGCCCACCCGATGCTATGGTTTCCCGGACACTTGCTGTACCGCCTTGTGATCCAAAAATATGTTGTTTCTGTCTGCCGCCCCCTTTTACGGGGCTGGCATGAGGTAACTTACGTGAGAACCGCAGGGGGTCCAGTTTTTGAGCTTTACAGACCGTCCGAAATGCGTCGATGGGAAACGGACAGGCGTGGGACCATATGACAAAACGGACGCGTCCGCTTAGTCCACTGTACCCACTTTAACAGATCTAGGTCCAGTGCGCGACAAAAATCCATGAAAACTCTGTGCTGGAGGCCCATTTAGGACAATTTCATATCAACCTGCACTTCTGCAGGCCAATTCCCCAGAGCGCGGTACATTTTGGAGACGACGTGGGAGACAGCAATCGCATCTTTCCCTTTTCCGGATCAAACTGAGATATTGCGTCGGGTGCAACGCGATTGGGCTGGGTTTCTGGCCCTTGTTCTCCGAGGACAACAGAACAAGTGGTGGACAGGAAGGGAGAAGGACTGGATGATAACCCCAACAATAGATGTAGGCATGACCCCAATACATCCTCCATGCGGCGGTTCAACCATCTCCAAGAAAAAACGAGGGTCGTTCTTTATCCAGGAGTGATTCTGCCACACGACGAGCACGACATGAATCCCAGCACACCATTGGCTCAGGGAGCCACGCGCAACTCGTGCATACTCCGCAGTTTGGCGAGAAAACCTGCGGGATCTCTGCTGCCAAGCACAATTAAGCAGCATACGGCGGACTGACACTCTGGGCCGAAGTACCTGGTGGAATTGGGGGACGTTGGATGTCCAATGATCTGAAACATGGGCAAATCTCGGTCGTCAACCACCACGCCGGCAGATCGCGCTTTGCATCCGCAGATCGACCGGAAGAGGCTTGCGCGACCGCACAATGCGCCTAATAAGTTGCCTGCCATTATCGTCTGCTGCTCGCCCGCCGGTGCGGCGGCACGAGCTTTGAGCTGTCAAAGCCGCCGGTATGCCTCCCATTCGCGCGCACAGTGTCGCTCGTGATACATACACGCACCCCGGGGCTCTTTGCAGCCTACATTTTGTCATGTCTCACGCCTCCAGCCACCTCATCACCCACTACACCCACCTCCCGACGGTCTTGTGTCATCCTATTCGCTTTGCCATCCCCGTTCCCCCCGCCATCATCCACTCGTTGCTCCCATGGCCTCTTCTACCTTCCCGCCCCCGCCGGTGCATGGACGATGAATTGTTTTAGTGCCACTGGATGCTTGGACTTGTTTGCGTAGAGAAGCATGCAACGAAATGGAGAGTATTGGACAACTCGAGTGTCTATGAAAAAGAGGAAATCTTCGCCTGTCTAGAAAATAACTTTCAAGCACTATTAAGCAAGTAAAGACTGCATAGCACACCGCTCTCTAAAAGCAGCGTCTGTGCGTCGGTCTGGATGAGTGGGGCGCCGCCATGCCGGAGAGAAGTGGGGCGGAGTGAACCGGTTTACGCACCGTAGAGCGCCTGACCGGGTCTGAAATGGTAACAGGACGGAAGAGGGTGGACCCGATTAGCTGCTGTTGCCTACAGATCGTGTTTCGTTCCACACATCTTGACGCTAACCAGGTTTTGGAGCACATTTGCGGCACTACCGTCCCAACTGCACTGGATGCGTCACCAGCGGCGGCAACTGGCATGGCCCTTGGTGCTCATCGTTTGAATAAGTTACTTTTTGTCACCACCACTGCTCCATCATCAGGCCACTGCTGGCCGAGCGTAGCCCGCCGCGCTTAGCCGCGTGGTCCAATGCAGGCGGGGCAGACACGCCGTGCTGTCTCGACCGCAGTCCTCGTCCGCATCTTCCATCGACTGTTCATTGCTGAAAACGAGTGGGCTTGAGTCGTCTGGTACCGAATCAGGCAGGGTGCTGGCGGGGGTTCGGTCAATGATGAAGTTGTGTAGCTTCATCAGCGCTAGGACCAGTGAGCCGCAGTCTTCGAGGCGGACTCTGAGTGTAAGGCCTTCGCGGGTCTTACAGTGAGCGCCGACCAGAGTACGCCCCACTTCTTGTTGAGGATCCCGAACGCGCGCTCAATTGTTTGCCGCACCTGGCTCAAAAATTAGAACGCGTCTCGGTACGCCGGGAGAGCGGCACCAGGCCGGAGAGGCACAAGGTGCGAGCACGCAGGAAATGCATCGTCACAAATGACGAAGCGCTCACCGAGACAGATGGCAGCGGCCTGGAGCCGCTCCGCAAGCCGCGTCTGGCTCCATGCCGCACTGTCATGCATTGCACCTTGCGCAGCCGTCGACAAAAATACAAAGAGGCAGCGACCATCGCCGATGGCCCGGACGTTCAACCTGAAGAGGCCCTTGCAACCATAGAACTCAGATGGAGTATTGGTAGTGTTCGGTGCCGGTCCTTGAATGCGCACAGTGCGACCATCTAGTGCCCCAACAGCTTGAGGCACCAGCGGAGTGAGTGGCAGGGCGCCGACAAGGGTACAGCTCAAAGCGACTTCGCCGGCTTCCGTCGTGACGTCGCCGGCGAGTCGTAGCTCCTTATTCACTGCGCTGGTCACACGCTTGATAATGGCATAAAAGGAGCTGAGCTCCAGCCACCGACGCCTCCGCTCCTCCGCCACCGTGTCTCCTGCCACACCCTCCTCTGCCATCGACGACACCATTCCCGACCTAACCGCCGCGGGCGCCCCCGCTGCCGACCCCTCCGCTACCGAAGCCCTCACCACCACTACCGCTGTAGCCGACTCCCCCGCCGCCTACCCTTACGACAGGCCCATCCTGAATACTGCAAAGCGGTGAGTAGGGGCGTCGTGAGGTTACAGGGGAAGGGGGCGGCGGAGAGTCAGGATGAGCGCTGTCGCGTTGGGTGCCCATTTTCTTTCTTTGAAGCGCTGGGCGACGACAACCAATTTGTACATTAATGAATGTTGACTGGGACGAGGTGGCTGTCTCCCATGCCGCCGCACGCTGACCATCCCGGCCCAAGCCAAGACAAACAGCTGAAAGCCAACCGCGTCCATCTCGCAACCCCCTCATACCTTGACCATCGGCGGTCCATCAATGCGAGTGCGCACCCAGTACACTAGAACCACGCACCGAGGTCGGCTAGCTCCGTGTCCGACAACGACAGGGCGGGGGCCAGCTCTGACGTGCCGTTGGATTGGCTGCAAGTGGCCGGAGACAGTTGAGGACGTTGTCGACAGGAAAGACAGAAGCATCGTACTGATAACAAACGAAGAGAGACCGGTATGAGAACATTTGTTTCACATGAGCATATCGAAGGAAAAGAACCGGCGAGGGCCCACAGCCGAGGGCTGTTGGCATCGTGAACCATGGGAAGAACGAGAACCAGAAAGCAAAAAGCAGCCTTTGTTGGCAAAGAACCGATCCGGCCACAGAAAAGGAACCCGGCCAGGTGAGCAACGAAAGTGAGTGGCTGTGATTGTGTCGACAGGATGTAGTGTGACCAATTGTGAGAAGGGGCCGACGACGGTGTGGGCGGTGATGGCAGGGGCGACAAAGACGCGCGGTGTGAGCTTGTGACAGGGACCTCACCCCACACCGGGGTGATGTTAGCCCATCGCCGAGTGGAGACGGCGCTTGACCCCCTTCTTTGGTGGCCTCCACGCGGTACGACTGATCCGCAGTGGCGGATCTCAATTTCTGATGCCAGGAGCCGGTGGTGTCGTCAGGATCACACAAATCAGCGGGCGCGCACTGTTTGCGATCCGTCGTGGTATCCTAGCATTTCTTCAAAATTCTGAAAGAGTGATCGCTCGCCCAGAGGTATTATTTACAGGCGACAGTTCTCGTGTCTGCAAGGATAACCACCCAACATGGACACTTATATACGTGTACGTGTGCTGCTCAGAGACAGATTCTGAGCGATATCATGATATCCCGGATCCCGAGACCACCGGGGCACATGGAGTCCAGGTCGAAGGCACGTCGTTGGACAACAGTAACCTCGTGACCGAGCGGTCGACACTGGGCTTGGGCAAACCGTGACCCTCTCCGGGTGGCCAATTTTCAGAAAACCATCGTATGCGCTTATCTGTCGCTGACTGCCGCCGTGCGGGAGTTTACAGTTGCCTTTCACCTGGAGGGCGGGGCCGGCGTTCCGGTGACAATGCCAAGGCGCAGGACGACCACGTGCCGGACTCCCGCAAAGCCGTCGAGTGCCATTGGTCACCGCGTTCTCTCGGGGCGTGGCGTCGAGTAAAGGTGGTGAAGGCGCTTGGCCTGGCCAGACGTACGAATCTTGGTTTCCTCTTCTTCACTTGCTGTCGGGCTCAGCAAGACATGCATGAGTTCATCATCACCTGGATGCTTCCTCCGAGGAAGCGTGGTGTAAGCGGAGCTGTGAGGCAGCCGGGTACGCGGAGGGAAATGGCAGGGCGGTTCGAGAAGATCACTGGAGGTGAGGGTTCCAGGATTGGTACCTGAATGCGGGAGGAACGAGCGGTGGGACAGGATGTGTGGGGCGGACGTGACAATAGTGGAGTTGAGGCGACCCGCATCCGGTAGCATCAGCTAAGCTGTGCATATGGGGAGGGTACAGTCGCACCCAAGGCCTCTCCAGAAAAAGCCGAGGTTACCAGAGCATGAGTACACAATTGCGACATAGCATCCTACATAGTACATCTGAGCGAGGTTGCCAGGTGTGGTCGATTTATGTTGGCCACATATGTGTTCTGCAAGGCTCGTTAAGCGACTGGAGAGCAGGAGGACGCTTGGTCAAAGCCACGGCGCCGTCTCGAGCAACTGCTCAGGCCAGACCTGAGTCTCACTATCCAGAATGATATGTCGCTTCAGCCCCACCGCTGTTTCTCACCATCAGTTGCCGCTTAGCAACGGTGGTGTCGGCACTGTCTTTGTTAAGAGGAACACAGCCTGCCACGATGCTCAAGTCAAACTCGCAGTTTTGCAGAGGATGCTTAGTAAGTTGGCGTATGACGTCTAATGCCGACTTGATTGGAATTCTGTAATATTTCTGCGTACTTCTGCAGTTTCGTAATGGCGCCCAATGATTTTAATCATGGAAAACGATGAAGGCTGTTAACATAAGCCTGTTAGGCATGCATATCCCTTATAAAACCATTTTAGAGGAAACATGACTGACGCTGTTAAAATAAGAGATGAACACTAGAAAATAAGTCGACAGAAGTTCTGCAATTTGGTATAGGCCATGACAGGCATTTGCACCCCCACCACAGCATCTGAGATAAAACGTAAGAAGGATTAACGGACTTACCAACACGTACCCACAAATGACAGAGCTGGCCACGGCTCTGGCATCTTCTGCATGGGGCGGCTCCATAGTCGCGCGTTGAGTCGTAGGCAGAAATGTGCATCACACCCTGATTTTGAGGGCGCGGAGGGCGATGCGCCCCCGATCACGACCTTTAGCACAGAAGCCTAGAAACCACGCCCGGGTCTACGATCCGAACATAAGGTCGAAGTGGATCACATAAGTTGAATGCAATCTCGAAGAGCTACGCAGCGGTCGGTTCACGTGCAATTCCTGGCCGTCTGGTTTTGCTTCTGTTCGCATGCTGATATATGTTGATCACACCCCGGTCGTGCTCTTTCAAGGTTTGGCACGCAGGGTATGGCACACCCCGAAAACGGGCAGTTGAAGGCCTAGGATGTGCCATTTAGCACGTCTCAGGAGTGCTGCACAACCGTCGTCGTCGGCAATATGCCGCCGTACGTGCACACCATGACTTGGCGCAGTTCGAAACTCTGTGCGGCTCCACGCACAAGGAGTGTGACGCAATCGCAGATGTGGCAAGAGTGTGCGTGCAGAGTGGATTTGATTCCCAGACGCCCCAGTCGCTCGCTCTTCCGTCGCTTAGGCACCATACCGTGCCGGCACAGGAGGGCTCGAGAAGAAAGAGAGGGGCCGTGGCCGAGGGTTCGAGTGCGAAGCAAGAGCAGTGTGAGCGAGCTGTGCGGTAATGTTGTGATGCGTGACCCTCAGTATGAACCCACAACAGTTTGACGCCCAACTTGAGCCCACAAATGCATGGCTTGACAGGCACTGATACGACACACAGTTCACCTTGTTTTTTATTTACTTTATCACATGCAGTTCATTATCCAAGACGTATAAGGATAAGGATAGCAGAACTTTCCGGGAGCGATCTTATGTCGCGGGGATATTCATAGGAGCTCTTATCCGAGATAACGTAAGAACTTATATTAACAGCCCTATTATGTATAATCGATGAAAATCGCCGCATCTACTCTCTTAAAGACGGTTGTAGGCTAATTCTTGTCCGTAGACGACTACCCCGGATTGCTGATCGTTTAACAGTGTCAGTAGAGAGCGTCGGCAAGTCGGGCGTGGATATCAAATGTGGGTAGAATGTGGGTCGCCGACCCACGTCCGATGTACCCACATCTTACCCACATTTAACATCGTCAAGTGTCCAAATAACGGTCGACACGATCTGAGCTCTCCACATCTACCGCAACGGCACAGCAGCGACCTCCGTGCGAGCAACACCTTTCAATTGACCTCCACCCCAAGCACCATCACCCCTTCCTCCTTGGGGGGACGCCCCGGCCGACCATATGACAGGGCGGCGGGCGATGGGGATGGGGGATGTAGTGGGCATAGGGTGAGTTTTGGATGGAGGGGCGCCGGCAATTAAGGGCGGTGGGGGGGGGGG
>Ga0114957_1001135_pt1 | contig 30955 bp, 29 predicted proteins | sample BantaG_FD_87175 | JGI IMG/M metagenome (GOLD analysis project Ga0114957, IMG submission 87175) | Marine algal microbial communities from Bantry Bay, Ireland - BantryBay_4 metaG | ecosystem: Host-associated > Algae > Red algae > Unclassified | place: Bantry Bay, Ireland | collected 2014-11-21
CAACTAAGTGGCGCCGGCTTCACTCACGATAGACAAGCTAGAGAAATCGGAGTTTCAGCAGTTTATGACAATCCAGATAGTGATCAAAAACTTGGAATTCTTTGGAGTCACAGGAAAGCTGGCCCAAACAGTGGACTTTTCACTGATGGATCAGGGAACTCTATAAGTTCAAGCTTGAGTCTTATTGATTTCTTTTATCAAAAATACTGGGATACATTCTCCCTCGCAATCGAAGTCCCTTATATTGACGGAGATATCAAATCAACTACTCACACTGGCTTTAAACCCGCTGCTTATATTGCTGAACTTGGTCTTGAACCCAATGATTCTTTTAAATTCTCGCTTAAAGGTGGATATGTTTCAGGCGACACAGACAATGATTCAACTCTTGAAAGCATGAACTTAAACCCTAATTACAAAATCTCCAAACTTATGTTTCATTACAACTTAGATGCTGTTGAAGACACCAATGCCGGAAATATCTACGATGCCTCTGTTACAAATACTACTTTTGCAAGACTTGGGACTAACTACATGAGCGGTGCTTGGAACTGGAAACTTGGTATTTTGTGGGCACAGGCCAATGAAGTTATCGCTTCTCAATCAAAAGACCTTGGTATCGAAGGAAGTCTTGAGTTTGAGTACCTCTGGAACCCTAAATTGTCAGTGAGTGGATTTCTTGCTTACCATTTAGCCGGAAAATATTATGAAACATCTACTTCTGGGAACTTGAGTATCAAGAATCCAATTGGTGGTGGTTTAGCTGTTAATTTAGAACTTTAGTTAAAATAAAAAAAGCGAGGAAGAACCATTCGAACCTTCCTCGCTATTTCTTTAAAACTTTCCCCAAAGAAATTATTGAAACAAATCCCACAGGGAATTTGTTTGTGTTGCAGGCGTATAATAATAATTGTTTGGATTACTCTGATAGCTAGGGTTCACACTTTGCATCACACTTTGCTGAGCGCCATACCAGTTGTTACTCACTCCAGCACCTAACATTGTCGACATATTAAAAAACTGACTCGACATTGTATTCATCAAACTCGAAGTTTGTAAGTAGTTATTCGTCATTGATAGTGAGTGATTATAAGCATTAGAGCTTGCAAGAGCATTTTGTAACTCCAGGCCATATTGTGCTTGGTTAAAGTATGGACTATAACCTTGATTACCACCACCCATCATAAGCTGCTGTTGTAATAATGCATTTTGCTGCTGCAAAGCTTCTACTGTTTTTCGTAGTTCATCCATTTCAGATGTTTCACTAAGTTCTTGCTCTTCAACTGCTAGGTTTTCACCTTTATAATTCTTCAAAAAATCAGTTATTTCTCTGTAATCTTCGCTATCTTCAAACTTTTGATTATCACACTTATCTGGATTATCTATATCATCAAAATCCGAAGGTCCCTTTGGAACAAAATCTTCTAGGAAGTCATGTCGAGAACAGTAAAGCTTAAGTGCTTGAGCTTTGGAAAAACTCGCTGATAAGCCAGATAGTCTTTTGAGAAGCTTTGCTTTATCAGTAACAGAATGTCGATCTACATCCTCACACCCTGCTTCAACATCTTCTTTCCCACTAAGTTTCTTGATGACCTCAGCTGTCGACTTTAAAGTTATTTTACAATCAAGTAGGTCCGAAACACCTTGGCATTGAAAGAAGTCTTTCTTATTTTTATTTTTTGCCTCAGTACTTAATTTTGAAAGATCATCATTATTAGCGCAATCCATTTTTTTCATTGCTTCAAGTTTACTTACAGAGCTTATGATCTGATTTCCAAGATCATTTCCTGGATTATCCTTAATATTAAGCCAAAGTTTATACCCAAACTTTTTCAAGTGATCTAAATCTTTATAACTTGAGTTTAAAACTTCTTGCATTTTAGCAAGCTCATCTTTATTACAATTATTTTCAATTTTCTTAAATTCTTTATAAAATTTATTCGCGTTATTTTTCAAGCCTTGAACAAAACCTTCGAGTTGTTTATCATTACTTTTGATTTTCTTAAAATCAAACTTAGATTTTAGTGCATCAAGATCATCTTCTTCTGAAAGTCCACAAACATTTTTTATGTTTGTATCTCCAACATTTCCTAGGCCTAACTCGTATGTTACTCCTGTGTCACTTTCTTGCTCAATAACAATGTCATCATCTATTTTAGCAATGATTCCTGCTAGGTCATTGGCAAAGCCATCACTGAAGATTGTATTGATTGGGTTTTTACATCTGAAGTCACTGTTAATATCTCCGTCTTCATCGATATCAATATTTTGTAATTGATAAGCTTTCTTGTCTTTAATACAAAAGTTTTGATCGTTGTTTAAGTTTGTCCCCTTCACAACGAGATCTCCTGATGAATAACCAGTATCTTTGTCCTTACTTCCGAACTCAAGTGTTTCTGCACTTCCAAAAAGCCTACTATCAAGAGCGGCTCGTACTTTATCTAAATCATTTATTTTACGTCCAATCCCGGCAAAACCACCTACTTTTAAATCTTGCTCTTTAACAAATTCATCTAACTCTTCTAGTTTTTTATCTGATCTAAAAAATGCATCATCCATACATTTATTTAGAACTTCTTGAAAGCTTAAACTTCCTACGTCTTCTAATATCCCAGCATAAGGAGCATATGCTCCATCTACTTTAACTGCTGTCGGATAAATCCTATCTCTACAGCTCTTAGGAAAGTTATGTAAAACAAGTTTTAATCCACTTCCATCGTTGTCACTTTTCACAACCTCTACTTTTGGTAAGTTTTTCTTAAACTCTTTATTGGATATAACATCCGCTACGTTTTCATCACCTTGATAAGGTAGATCGTTTAAAATCCTTAAATATTCATTTCTATATGTGGATTGTGCATCCTCTTCCACTTTCTTCGCCCAATCAATAAGTTTATCCATTGAAACTTTCGCATAACCTTTAGTGAGGTTTCCGTCAGTACAAACTTCTTCTTGTAACTCATCTATACATTTTTTTCTATAACCCTGGCTTTTCACATATATTTGTCCACCGGCGCAATTTACTGCTGGGTCGTCAAATGGTGAACTGTATACTTCCGAACTGACAGATCTTGAAGACTCCGTTGATCCTGAATTTGCGACTGAAGGCGTTGTTGTTCCTGAACTTCCTCCTGAAGAACCTGTTATTCCAGAAGGTACTCTTCCAGCGCTTGTACTTGCGCTTGCTCTAGGTCTTCCACCAGCACCTGACCTCTCTCTAGTCCCTGCTCCTGCTCCTGCAGTTGCTCTAGTTCCGGTACTTTCTCCAGCTCCTGCATTGCCACTAGTCTCTGTGCTTATATTGCTTTCCTCATCAACATAAGTACTTGTTCCATTTACATTCGCAACTCTTTGAGCACTTCCTGGTGCTGGCCCATCCATCACAATATACCCATCTTCATTATCTCTAAGTAATAGGTACTGACCTTTTTCTACCCGAATAGGTCCCTCTTCAATATATGTCGCTATAGTAGAACCATTTCTTTGAACTTTTACTTCAGTGTACCTCTTATCTTCTTCAGGACCTGAAGTTGGAAGACGCTTTATTATAAGCTTTCCATTATCTTGTGCTAATTGGCTTATTTTGATTTGACTTTCATAAGGATTCAAAGCTGATGAGCTCTGAGAAAGAACCAAAGAAGCATTGAAAAATATTAAAATTATTGCAATTTTTTTATACACAATCTCCTTTCGGATAATTATTTAAATAGTTTAATCTATTCCTACTAGGAAAAAATATCTCTATAAAGTGGCCTAGAGGTTTGATGACATTAGTCTTAAATAAGCTGCTAGAAAGACTATTTATTTCAAGGGTTTACATGAATTTTTAAATCTATCATTTTATCGTTACTTTTAAGCCTTAACCTCACATCTTTGCCTAGTAAGTAATAATAATATCTATTAGATCTTTTCTTCATAAGCTCTGGAATTGGGCCGAGCACTTGTATGTCTTTTTTTTGAAGATCATTTTTTAATCTAAGTAGATATTGATAAAGATAGTCTTCATTTTTTGAACTCGCTTCAACTTTAATTAGCTTGGAAAAAGGGGGAAAGCTTAATACCTCCCTAATCTTAAGTTCATCTTGATAAAAATCATCAAAAGTTTTTTCTTGGATGTAATTAAAAACTTTTGGTCTTAAATCTGATTGAATATACACAAGGGCTTCTTCACCAAATCGTCCGGCCCTTCCAGAAACCTGAACGACTTGTTGATAAATCTCTTCTTGAGCCCTAAAGTCTGGACGATGAAGATTATTGTCTACACCTAAGATGACAAGCGTATCTACATTTTTAAAGTTGTGCCCCTTCGACAGCATTTGAGTTCCAATTAAAATATCAATTTTCTTATCATTAAAATCTTTTAACCTTTGCTCAATATCAGTTATTTTTTTTAGTTGGTCCCGATCAAATCTTGCAATTTTTTTATCTGGGAAAAGCTTTTTTATTGCTTCATCAATACGTTCCGTTCCAAAACCTCCCTGAAATAAATCTAAGCATCCACAATCAGGACAACTGTTTGGCAGCTGATCTTTATATTCGCAGCTGTAACATTCAAGTGTTTTTCTACTTTTAAATTGAGTCAATCGAATATCACAATTAGGACAATCAAAAGTGTGGCTACAGTTTTGGCATTGAATATATCGAGAAAAACCTAACTTATTTACGAAGATAATACTTTGGTATCCATTGCTTAGCGACTTTTCCATCCGCTCAATAACTTCAGCATTTAATGGCCAATGATCGCTTTCTAAGTTTTCGTTATCTACGATTTTTATTTCAGGTAACTTTGAGTCATTAAACCTATTTTTTAAAGTGAAGTAGCCTAGGTTCTCATTTTCTTTAAATCTATAATAGGTTTCTAAAGAGGGTGTCGCTGAAGCCATCACAATTGGAATATTGAGCATTTGTGCTTTCTTAATTGAAACATCTCTTGCGTGGTATCGACATCGATCTTCTTGTTTTAAAGATCTATCATGCTCTTCATCTATAATGATTAAGCCAAGATTTTTTACTGGTAAAAAAACAGAACTCCTAACTCCAATAAATAGGCATGGTTCCTTTAAGTCCTTTACCACTCTCCAAAGATTAAATTTCTCCGAACCAGTAACTGCACTTGTGTAGGTATAGATTTTACATCCCAGAAACTCAGAAAAAAAATTTACAAACTGTGGCGTAAGATTAATTTCAGGTAAGAGGTAATGTACCGAAAAACCTTCTTTTATTTTTTTCCTTATCAGTTCGAGGAAAACCAGACTCTTACCACTTCCGGTAATTCCATGGATAAGACTTTGACCAAAACCTTCTTTACTATTAATTTCCTCAATAATCTTCTTCTGATCTGAATTATAAATAAATGAGTCTTTCTCACCAGCTATTTGTGAAAAAGAAGGATCTTTTATTCTTTTTAAGTGTTTTGGTAAACAATCAAAGATAACCTTGCCTAGTGGATACATATAATATTCACTCATCCACTTATAAAGGCTCAACTCTTGTGGGGAAAGCTTAAAGTATTCACTTTCAACTTTAATGACTTCTCTTAACTTATAATCAGTTGTAATTTCATTTTTAAAATCAACAACACAGCCAACCTCTTCTCTTCTTCCAAGTGGTACTTGAACAATGTCTCCAACCTTCAAGTCAAGATCATTAACATTTAAATAAGTAAGAACAGAGGGCTCTCTTGGATAATTAACCGCTACAAAGCAATATTTCATCTAAAAATACGAGGGACATTCTCATCAAAACTATCTTTAGCAAACCTAAAGCGTGATTGAAGTGCTCTGTACTCAGGAGAACTTAGTGCGTAAAAGCGAAACTCTTTCGTTTTAGCAGAATACTTTTTTCCATTAATTTCAATTTCGATAAACTCTGGGAAAATATGTGTTGAATTAAACATTCGATAATTTCTAAACGCGAAGTTAATTTCTTTACCGTCTGTTGTGTACTTTGCTTTCTCTAAACGCTTACTCATAACATCAAAGTAAGATGTTAAGCCTTGTGTTTCATTGACCCAGTAAAACCTTTTTTCTTCTCTTTTAATTTGGGTTGTGGATTTTTGTGTTTTTAAAATACTCTTCAAATGCATAGCATCTCCTTTTACCATAGAACTGATAATGGAGAGGAATAAGTTATTTTTCTCAAATACATTTTTTAAATAAACAGCTTGTTGCGGACTTTGGTTATCCCCAAGCTCAATAATTTCTTGAAAACACTCTCTTCTATTATTGACATCATTTAAGTAATACTTTGCTTGAAAAGTATGAGAGTTAACTTCATCAAGAATTTCTAGACTTAAGAGTGCTCCTTGGCGCTCTTGAGGTTCATACTGCATATTTTTCATTAGCTCACCAATTGGTGGTCTGTAAGAAAAAGCAAAAATAGGTAAAAATAAGAATAAATACTTCATAAATCTATTGTGCCTAACTTCTCCTTATTTTTCTTCAAAAAAATTATCTGACTAAATTACTGTAGTTTTCATTACGCTCCCGGCTATCTATACTTTTAGCTATGATAAAAACAATTTTAATCACTCTTTTATTTATCTTAAACACATCCTTTGCCAGTATAAGAGATTATAGTACTACTCGAATGATTTCCACTTCTGGTGCCGGAGTTGGCTCCATGAATACAATAGATGCTACTACTTTAAACCCTGCGATGTCTGCATTCTATAGCGGCTCGCTTTTTTATGCTCAAACGACCCGTAGTTCTTTTGAAAGTGATGATCCAACACTTAAGGATCAAGCTCCAAAGGGAATCATGCTTGCTATGTCTGATTCTGCTAAAATTTCTCCTGGTGGACTCATGTTTCAAAAGTATAAAGAACAAGATACTGAAAGAATGAGGTTTGGTTTTAATATGGGCAAGCGGTTTGCAAAGTACTCTGCGTTTGGCCTAGGTTATCAATACACAATAGATGAAACTCCCGGAAGAGCAAAAGATAAATATCATCAAGCTAACCTAGGTTTCGCTCATGTTTTTTCAAGAAATATTTCAACTGGATTAACTGTTAATAATTTAAATAACAATGAACAATCTGATTCGAGAGGAACCTTAGGCACTCAGTTTGCTTTCTCAAGAAGTATTGTGATTTTAGCTGATGGTGGATTTGATTATAGAAGCTCTTTTGAAAAAACAAAGTTTTATAAACTTGGAGCTCAGTTAAGATTCTTTAAAGACTTTGTTTTAAGAGGGGGTCTCCACGATGATGCAATTACTAATACTAAAGGAAAGTCTGCTGGAATTGGTTGGATTGCACCTAAAATGACTCTAGAGGTTGGTTATCAACAATCTGAGGTTGCCGATACTTCGCTTGTTTCATTCATTGAAAATGGAGATAAGCTTAAAGAACTCACTGCCTCACTTATTATTAAATTAAAATGATTAAAATACTCGATCGCTTTCTTGTTAAAAACTGGATCGCACTTTTTGTAGCCACCTTTGGAATCCTTTGCATGATCTCGTTTATGGGAGATTTTATTGATTTCATGATGAAGCATGATATTACATTTCAAAAAATCATTCAAAATCTTATAGTGAAATCGACAATTATCATCGCTAAAATACTTCCAATTGCATGTATTATGTCTTCTTTGTTTTTTATCAACAAACTCAAAACTCATAGTGAGCTTACTGCTATTTTGGCCAGTGGTTTTGGTAAAAAAAGAATTGCAAACATGCTTGTTTTTGGAGGACTTTTTGCTTTCTTAATACAATTTATTAATACCGGTTTTCATGAAGCATATGTATATGACTTCAATCAAAGTTTGGAGAAATCTTTTTCTTCAAAGTACAGTAAGAGAGTTTCTACTGACAGTGGTATATGGTTTAAAAATAATAACTACTTTGGCTCTTTTTTTTACTTTGATCAACGAACCAGTAAAATTATCAAACCGAAACTTTTCTTCTATAGAGATGGGTTGGTTCATCAAACTATTGAAGCAGACCAGGCAGTTTTATTACGCGAGAAAACTTGGGAGTTTCAAAATGTAAAATCAAGAAAGTTTTTGAGTAATAAAACTGATTTCCCAAAGTTTGAAAAACACGAAACTCTAACTCAAGAGCTTAAGGAAGATTTCAAAGATTTTAATCGTTACCAGTCTGGAGTTATGTCTCTCTCTATTTTTAAATTAAAATCTTTTATTTCGAACCTTCAAAGTTACAAGTTAAATGTAAGAGAGTATTTAGTGCTTTTTTACGATAAATTAGCAACGGCCTTAAGTTGCTTTATCTTTACTGTTTTTCCGATCTTTACTCTTCATAATATTGGAAAAAGGTTTTCTTCTGCGGGGAGAAGTATCTTCCTCACACTTTTGTTCACTCTCTGTTTTTGGTTCGTAGCAGGCTCTACACAAACGATAGGGGCAAAGTTTGGCTTAAGTCCTTTCCTGTCTGTCTTTGCAACTCACTTAGTATTGCTTGTTTTTTGTGCTTACCATTACTCAAAACTCGAAAAATTAAACTAATTTTAAGCACTTAGGCTTCTTGTACTAACATATCACTCGAAAAATCTCGTTTAATGATATATATAATAATCTATGAAGTTAGAGTGTGAAGATAAATTATACCCCAAAGACTCAGAGGTCCTTGAGATCCTTCACTATCCCGAACCTGTGTTAAAACAAGTCGCGGTAGATGTTGAGGAAAAAGAGTTCGGAGCAGAGCTTCAAAATATTTGTCAAAACATGCTCCTCACAATGTATAACGAACCAGGAATTGGTTTGGCAGGTCCGCAAGTAGGCATATCAAAAAGAATCTTTGTTATGGATGTGGATTATTCCCGCGATACTATTGATGAAGATGCTGAACATTACAAAATACACTCTCTTAACCCAAGAATCTTTATTAATCCTGTTATAAAAAATAAAGAAGGTGAAATTGTATACGAAGAAGGTTGTTTGAGCCTCCCAGGTGTTTTTGATGAAGTGACAAGGTCCGAGAGCCTTACTGTTGAATACAGAGACCCTTATGGTGACCAACATACTTTAAATGCTGATGGACTTCTCTCTATCTGTATCCAGCATGAAAATGACCACCTTGATGGAATTGTATTCATCGAGCACTTAAGTAATTTAAAATTTAATCTTTATCGAAAAAAATTAATAAAAAGCAAGAAACTATCAAAGCAAGAATGAATAAAAAACTTAACACTCTCTTTCTAGGTACTCCTGAATTTTCAGTCCCAACTCTTGATATGCTAAACAATCATCCTCTCATTAATCTTGTCGGTGTTATTTCTAAGGTAGATAAAAAACAAGGAAGGGGCCAGAAGATTTCCTCTCCCCCTGTTATTGAATACGCAAAATCCCATAAGATTAAATCTTGGCAGACTCAAAATATTAATAAAGACGAAGAGCTATTGGCCGAGCTTCAAAACATTGACCTCATAATCGTTCTAGCCTTTTCACAGTTTTTATCTGAGAAAGTTTTAAATATTGCAAAGCTAGGCTCTTTTAACATTCATACATCTTTGTTACCGAAATATAGAGGTGCAGCTCCTATTCAATATGCTTTATTAAATGGTGATGATGACACAGGTGTGAGTATCCAAAGAATGGTAAAAAAAATGGATGCAGGTGATGTTTGTCTTTCTCACAAAATTCATATTTCCCCAAGTGAAAATGCAGGCTCTTTATACACAAAACTTAAACTTCAAGCAGCTTTAAGTACTGATACATTTATTCAAGATGTTTTTTATGAACGCTTAAGGTTTAAAACTCAAAATGAAGAACTAGTTAGTTTCGCTCCCAAAATATCTAAAAGTGATGGAAAAATAAGCTTCGACAAATTAACTCTTGATCAATTTCGAAAAAAGTTAAAAGCATTTTTTCCTTGGCCTGGAATTTACTGCTTTTTAAATGATAAAAATTTAAAGATCTTTGCTTATGAAACTAGTAAGACAAAATTAGAACCAGGTAAAGTCTCTACTAGCATGGGAACACTTGTGGTTGGCTTGCTTGATCAATCTATTCGTCTAACTGAAATTCAGCTTGCAGGTAAAAGAAAAATGAATGATGTAGAGTTACTTAATGGCCTTAAGGGCGAGATTTCCCTAGGATAGCTTTTATGAACAAGATTACTATTTCTCCAAGTTTATTGGCCGCCGACTTTCTACACCTAGGCTCTCAAATTAGGGACTTAAATGAGATTTCTGATCTCTGGTATCACTTAGATATTATGGACGGACACTTTGTTCCAAACTTAAGCTATGGAACTCCTGTGATAAAATCGATTTCTAAAGTTGCAAAGCATCCTTTGGATGCGCACCTCATGGTCACAAATCCACAACTTCACATAGATCTTTTAAAGACCTGTAATATTCATAACTTCACCTTTCATCTTGAATCTGTCACCGACCATTTAAGCTTTATTAAGAAATGTAAAAGCAACTTTCCTTCTATTGGTATCTCGATTAAGCCATCTACAAAAGTTGAGCAACTAAGTGATGATATTTTAAATCAAATAGATCTTGTCTTGGTAATGAGTGTTGAGCCTGGTTTTGGTGGTCAAAGCTTTATGCCAGAATGCCTTTATAAAATTAAATGGCTGCAAGAAAAGAAGGAAGCTTTAAATACAAAATATTCAGTCCAAGTTGATGGAGGCATTAACTCTTCAACAGCTCCTTTAGTTCTTGAAAATGGAGCAGATAATTTAGTGAGTGGTTCATATATTCTTGGAAGCCATAATAAACTTGAAGCAATAGAGATGTTAAGAAGTTGAAAACTAAAGAAGAAATTGAAAGACTCGCAGAGGCTGAAATAAAGTTATCTTACTTCCAGGCCGACCAAATCAGAAACTCAATGACTTATTTTGGTTACCCAGAAGTCCCAGAAAATAATGATCTCTCAATACTTGGTATTAGTGGACTGGCCAAGTTACACCTTAATAATGCAGGAGACCCTTGGATTCACGGTAATGCCAAGATGCATACAAAAGACTTTGAACAAGAGGCCCTGGATTTCGTCGCAAATCTTTATGGAATTAAAGATAATTATTGGGGTTATGTTACAAGCGGAGGAACTGAGAGTAATCTTTATGGCTCATATATGAGTCGTGATTTTTTTAAAAATAAATCTCTTGAACCTTTACTTATTTTTAGTGAAGAAACACATTACTCTGTTGCTAAAAATGCACACCTTCTTGGTTTGAACACTCAGATCATAGACACACTAGAAAGTGGCGAAATTAATTATGAAAAGCTGTCTCAGCTTTTAGCAACCTTAGATGCTAAGACTGCAATTATAATCAATTTAAACTTAGGCACCACCATGAAAGGTGCTTATGATAACTTAAACTTTATAAATGAAGCTCTTGAAAAGAATAATATACCAAAAGAAAGAGTTCATATTCATGCCGACGCTGCCCTTACTGGCTTCATCTATCCATTTATACGTGAAAGTGTTGATCTTTTTCTAAATGGCGTAACTAGTATCGCAATTAGTGGACACAAGTTCCCCGGAGCCATTCACCCCTGTGGAATTGTTCTCGTGAAGAAGGATCTCCATGCGAAAGCCTTCGGTGATCAATGGGTTCCTTATGTGGGTACAAACGATACAACTATCAGTGGCTCACGAAATGGATTTCTCGCATTAAACCTATGGTATATATTTTCAAAGAAAGGTCTTGAAGGTTTTAGAAAAGAAGCTCTTCAATGTATTAAGAATGCAGAGTACTTAAAAGAACAATTATTGGAAATGAACTATCAAGATGTTTCAATGTTTCCAGGTCAACCAATCGTTGTTTTCAAGAAACCATCTCAAAAGATTGTAGAGAAGTATCAACTAGCAACTCAAGGTGAACTAGCCCATGTTGTCGTCATGCAACATATTACCCCAAGTAGAATTGATACCTTTTGTGATGCTTTAAAAACCTCCGTCGTTTAAATTCAAAATACTCTTTCAGGGTGATTTCACTACTACTTGAGCAATTGTCATATTTCTAGACAATCTTAATCCCTGAGCTCCTCCTAACTTTGACTTTACATTGGCATTTAGTTTGCACACTACACAGATAGCAAGGAGTTGAAATGAAACTAGTCGTTACACTAAATCTAATTTTTTTGAGTTTGAATCTTTTTTCCATGGGCTCGGGTAAACCTGATGAAAGTAGTGATAATAATAATTCTGGAGATAGTTCCAACTCTTGTCGCTACTACTATGGAACTGCAGCCGCCTATCATAATAAATGTAAATTAGAGTTCTCACCTCTTGGAAATGTGATTGATTTTAAAGAAGCGCAATCACTTAATGATCCTATATTTTATTCTAACTGCGATTGCAAAACAGCACTGAAGGAAGGTCTTTACATGAGTTCTTCTGAGAGTCCTGTCGCTCACGTAACATCAAGTCACTATGGACAATTTAACTACCTCACATGTGACTTTACGAAATTAAAAGAGAGTATAAGTATAAACAGATTTAGTTTCAAGGTTTCTACTTTTAAAAGTAAGACATCCTCTGAAGTTGAGGAAGAAAGCTATTTTTCTTTTGATCATTCTGATTGTAGCTTTTAGTTTTTTTTAACAACTTAGAAGCCAATAGATTTTTTCGTTAATTTCACAAAAAAATCTATTGGTCTTAAAAAAATATTATTTCTTTAGTAAATCTCGAATTTCCTCTAAAAGAACTTCATTCTTCGGAGGTGCTGCCGGAGCCGCCTCTTCTTTTTTCTTCGATGCATTAATTCCTTTAACAACCATAAAGATTGCAAAAGCTACAATTATAAAGTCGAGGATTGTTTGAAAAAATTCACCGTAACCAAGAAGAACAGGCTCAGCCGTTCCTGCATCTACAGCTGCTTGGTTTAAAACATAGCCAAGCTTATTAAAGTCAACTCCACCCATTAAAAGACCTAATGGCGGTGTAACAATTTTAGCAACAAATACAGAGACAATCTTACCAAAAGCTCCTGCTATAATAACCCCAACAGCGAGGTCAACAACATTACCCTTTACTGCAAATTCTTTAAATTCTTTCATCATACCCATTAGTGATCTCCATAGTTAATTTGATTAATAACTACATTAGATACTAATTAGGACCATTTAACAAAAACTATCTTTTTTACTCAAGAACTGATTTAACCCGCTCGACAATGTTGTCATCTAGGAAATCAGTGTACTTATTGCTAAAGTAAATAACTTTTCCCTTATGATACATAATAGATGCTGGGATATGAGTTAGCGAAAAATTATCCAATAGCTTAGTTTTGGGATCCATGACACTCTGAAAGTTGAGTTTATGCTTTTTTTTGAATCTGCGAATCTCTGATATTTTTTTGTCTTCATCACAATTAACTCCCACTATGTGAAATTTATCGTGCCCAAACTTATCCTGTAGCTTTTTCATTGATTTAAACTCTTTAATACAAGGGGTACACCAAGTTGCCCAAAAATTAAGTAAAACAATTGGCTCCTTATATGAACTCAAAGTTCTTTTGCTTCCATTAATGAGCTCTAGCTTTTCTTCAGTAAAAAATTTTTCATATGCCTTTTTACTCTTTTCTTGAATTTCACTATTTTTCGTATTGCTTCGATCAGAACCAAGAGTTACTTGTAAAATAATGAGTATGCTAAATAAGCAAAGCCCTAGAGAGACTGGCAACAATTTACCTTTAATAGCTTTCATTACTTATCCTTCGTATAATTAAGCATATGAGTAACCTCAATCAAGTCGATGAAATTAAACCTCAAAATAATAAAGGTCAATCACTGCTTGAGTTTGTTCTCATCTTATTAGTCGTTTCGGCACTTTCCTTCAGTTTTTTAAGTCTAACTAACGAGAGATTAGGTCAGGTATGGGTTAGGATGATTAATGTCGTCTCTAATGATAATATTAGCGTCAACGACTTAAATTAAACCCTCATAGGCTAAATTTTATGAAAAAATATGTTCTAGGAATCGATCAAGGTACAACTGGGTCTACGGCCATGGTCTTTGATGTTGAAAAACAAAAGATTATTGCCCATGTTAATAAAGAATTTCCTCAGCACTACCCAAGCCCAGGTTATGTAGAGCACGACCTTAATGATATTTGGGGGAGCGTACGACACTGTATTAAAAGTGTTCTTAAAGAAAACGCAATTAAACCCACAGATATTAAGTGCATAGGAATTACAAACCAAAGAGAAACGACATGTGTTTTTAACAAATTAGGGGAGCCCCTACACAATGCGATTGTTTGGCAAGATCGTAGAACACATGAATATTGCCATGAAAAAAAAGATAGCTACACACACCTTCAGAAAAAAACAGGCCTCCCACTTGATCCTTATTTTTCAGCAACTAAGCTGAGATGGCTTTTGAAAAATAATAACTTCTCACAACCGTTATTTGGAACAATTGATACCTTTCTTTTGTACAAGTTAACTAATGGAGACTCGCACTTTACTGAAAGCTCAAATGCCTCTAGAACTCTTTTAATGAATCTAGAAACTAGGCAATGGGATGATGAGCTTCTTAATTTTTTCGAAATTCCTAAAGAAATCCTTCCTCAAATTAAAAATACTTTTGATGATTTTGGTCACACCAAAGGCTTAGACTTTCTTCCTGATGGTATTGCGATTACTTGCTTATTCGGTGATCAACAATCTGCTCTATTTGCTCAAGCGGCCCTTAAGCCGGGCGATTTAAAGTGTACTTACGGTACAGGTGCTTTCTTACTCCTTAATACAGGTAAGAAAATTATGCACTCTGATCATGGACTACTCAGTACTGTAGCTTATCAACATAATGATGTTTGTACCTATGCCTTAGAGGGTAGTACTTATATTGCAGGTGCCGCCGTTCAGTTTCTAAGAGATAATTTTAACTTTTTTAAAGACTCAAGTGATATTGAAAATCTTGCAAAAAAATCTTCTCTCAAAGATATACAAGACTTACTTTTCTTACCTTTTTTTACTGGCATCGGCTCTCCTCACTGGAAGCCAAATGTTAAAGCATCGATTCTTGGAATGACAAGAGGAACGAGTATAGAAGATATATCAAGAGCTTGCTTAGAAGGAATTACCTTTTCAATACAAGATCTCATAGAAGCTTTTGAGAAAGATTTAAATAATCCTATAAGTGCAATCAAGGTTGATGGTGGAGCTGTTAAGAATAAGCTTTTATTAGAGATCCAAAGTAAAGTAAGTAAAAAAACAGTACGCCGACCTAAGATTATTGAAACAACTGCTTTTGGTTCAATTCTTGGTGCTCTTGTTGGCCTAGGAGAAATTTCACTTGATCAAATTGGTAAGTTTTCTGAAATTGAACAAGAATTTGAGGGAATAAGAAGTAATGAAGAGGAAGCCTATTATACCGAAAAGTTAAAAACGTGGAGCAAGGTTTGTAAAAACTTTTTTTAAAAGTTTGCCCCGATAGGGGCAATAAATTTCAAATACCTCAAAAGAGCTTTATTTTCCCTGCCCCTATGACGTAAACGATTTGTGCTATAATAAAAATAGGAGGTGCAGAATGAAAAAATTATTTTTATTGTCTCTCATTTTTCTATGTGGTTGCGCTCTTGTTTCCACGAATGATCACACAGAAACATTTGAGAAGTTTGATAAGAAATTTCCAAACAAATCGAGTGAGCTTAAAGCTAAACCTAATCGATCAAGATTTTAGTTTTGCTACTTGCCCCCATGGGGGCAAGACTTATTCTTAACAAAACTCAGTTAGCGAGTTCACTTTAATCACTTTTTCAAATCTTAGCTGAGAGTATTTTGCAAAGTTATCCCCAGACTTTTCACTTAAAACCACCTTTTTATAATTATGTAATAATATTTCTCTTAAGCGCAAATCAAGTAATGAAACTGCCTGAACTTCTCCCGTCAAGCCAACCTCCCCAATAAAAATAGAATTATTAAGAATAGATTTTTTAAAGTATGAACTCAAAATACAAGTAATAATAGCAAGATCAATATCTCTTGAAGCTACCTTTACTCCTCCTGCAATATTAATATAAACATCATGCAAGGCCAGTGGTATTTCAAAATATTTTTCAATAACTGCTACTAACATTGCTAAGCGGTTACTATCAATTCCTTGAGTGACTCTTCTAATGTTTCCAAATTTATTTTCGTTAACAAGTGCTTGGATTTCAACGAAAAGAATTCTTGATCCTTCAATAATACAGGTCCTGCATTTTCCATATGAATTCAATCCGTTTTCGTCAAGAAAAAAGTGAGATGGATTTAAAACTGAAGAAAGTCCATTTTCATTCATCTCAAAAACACCCACCTCAAAAGTATTTCCGTAACGATTTTTAATTGTTCTTAAAACTCTGTGTTGATTATTTTTATTTCCTTCGAAATATAAAACTGTATCAACCATATGTTCTAAAAGCTTAGGCCCTGAAATTCCGCCTTCTTTTGTCACATGGCCAATAATAAATGCGGTTATCGATCTTTGTTTACAATAATTCATTACTTCATAAGTAATTTCTCTGATTTGAGAAACACTTCCTGCACTAGCGCTTAATCCCTCTAAAACAATCGTCTGGATTGAGTCTAGAACAATAAACTCAGGTTTTACTCTATCTAGTTCAGTAAGAATATTTTCTAAAATTGTTTCATGCAAAAGATAGATGTTTTTATTAATCGCTCCAAGACGTTTTGCTCGTGCTAACACCTGAGATTCACTTTCTTCGGCTGAAATATATAAACATTTTTTTTCTAAGCTTTTTGAAATAGAACCAATAACTTCGAGTATCAAAGTTGACTTACCAACCCCTGGCTCTCCTCCAATTAAATTGAGCGAACCAATGGTCAATCCATTACCCATAACACGGTCAAACTCTTTGAGCCCAGTAATGACTTTATCTGCTCGCGATACTTTGATTTCAGTAATATTTTGAGCACCTCTCGTATTTACTTTCTTTGAAAGTACTTTCTTTTCCTTTCCCTTTTTCTTAATTTCTAAAAAGGAATTCCAGTGCTTACAATCATTACATTGCCCTTGCCATTTTACAGCTACGTAGCCACAGTGCTGGCACTCGTACTCAAGCTTGTGAAGGGCCATTACAGCATCCTTTCTAACTGTGCCTCACTAACTATAGGAATTTCTAATTTTTGTGCTTTTTGAAATTTCGAAGATGTCGATTCTTCATCATTTGTGACCAGGTAGTCTAGCTTTTTAGTGACACTGGAGCTGATGTTTCCACCATTACTTTTAATAAACACTTCAATTTCTTTTCTTGGCCTCGAAAGACTTCCTGTAATGCAAAAACTCATGCCCTGAAAGCTATCTCCAGCTTTAACTAACTGTGCTTTCTTTATGTTTACACCTGCTTTGATCAAAGAATCAATCAAGCCTTTTTTTTCTTTAAGTGAATCAATAAATATCTGTGATGATTTTTGAGCAAAACCATCAATGGACTGTAAATTTTCTAAACTTAAGTCCTGTATTTTCTCAAGAGTATCGTATCTTTCATTAATAATTTTCTCTAATTTCACTTCACTGACTCCCAAAATGCCTATGGCACTCAAAAATTTAATAACTCCAATTTCTTTTGATTTATTAATACTTGAGATTATTTTATGAGTAAGCTTTTCCTGAAAACTTTCTAGTTTTAAAACATCTCCTTCCTTAATCTGGTAAAGATCACTGATTGAATGAACTAAGCCTGCCTCGATAAATTGAGCCACTCTTTTCTCACTCAAATCTTCAATCCCAACTTTTTTAATATAATGAATTATCTCATTAATCATTTGTGCAGGGCACTTTTTGTTTTGACATATAAGTCTAATTTCAACCTCTGTTACTTTCTGTGCACAACTTGGACAATGAGTTGGAATGCTAATACTTTCTTTCGAACTTTTAATTGTTTTTAAATATTTAGGTATAACCTCTCCAGATCTCACTATTTCAATTAGATCCCCTTTTTTTAAATCTCGAGAGACTACTTGGGAGAAGTTGTGAAGTGTTACCCTACTGACAATCGCACCAGAGAGTTCAACCGGTTTAACATTCGCAACAGGAGTTAAAACTCCATTTCTAGAAACTTGCCACACAATACTTTCAATAATAGTCTGCCTAGTTTCGCCTTGAAATTTAAAGGCCATTTTATATTTTGGGTGATGAGCAGTGCTTCCAAGCTCATAATGAACCTTGATATCGTTAAAGGTTAAAACTAAACCATCAATCAAGTAATCACCCTCACTTTGAAAGCGCTGGCTTTTTAAAATTTCCTCTTCAACCTCACTTTCACTGGAACAGACCCTGTATTGGGGAGTCACGAAACTTGCCTTTTCTAAGTATTTAAATTTCTCTAACTCATTGTTTAAAGTGACTCCAATCAATTCAAAGGCTTGAAAGTTTAAGAATTGAGCAGCTTCAACGAAGTTTTTCCGTCCCAAAATACCAGCAACAACATTTCTTTTTGAACTGGGCTTCTCTAGATCATTTGTTTTAAAAAATCGTTCAATCTTTTTGAATGACTTCTCTATACAAAAAACCTCTCCTCTCACTTCAATATCAACATTCACATTTAGTTTCTTAGGGATTGTTTCTATAAATAGTGCTTTCTCTAGAACATTCTCTCCAACAGAACCGTTACCTCTTGTTTTAGCTTGAACTAAAATCCCATTCTTATAAACAAGAGAACAACTTGATCCATCAATTTTAAATGTTGAAACAACATCTTTTTTTTCTCTCCACTTTTCCAATTCATCTAAAGAGTAAACTTTGTTTAAAGAAAGCATCTTGCTTTCATGTTTAACTTTCTGCTCACTAATTTCTTCAGAACCTATAATTGAAAAAACATAACTTTCCGGATCAAGTTCCTTCAATTCTTCTTCAAGTGCGTCATATTCTTCATCACTGATCTCAGGATTACCCAAGTAATAAAGCTTTTTATGCCTTAGAACTTCACTTTCTAATTTTGATTTTTTTAATGAACTAGAATCCATATATCTCAAGATATCGACTAATCTCTTATTTGAAAACATTGGATTTTAAAAGGTTTTACATTCTCTCTATCAAATAGTGAGTATCACAACTTGATCTCACATAATCAATACTGCCATCTAGATAACTTATCCCTAAATGTAGCAAGTAATCCCTTTCCGATATAAAAATGGCTTTATTTGCCCCCGCCTGGATTCCCTTTACAAGCTTGCCGTTTACTTCCGAGAAAAGATCTAACTTAGCCTCTCTCTCTTTTGAATTAAAATCATAATCAATAAAATCAAGCTCTTTTGTGAAGTTTAATTGGGTGATGCATTCATTTTTATAAATACCTAAGTTTTGAATTTTGATCCATTTTTCTTCACTGAAAAATGGAAGATCCTCACTTAAACTTGCTGCTTTAATTTGTTTTTGACCTTTAACCAAGCTCCAATAGTTCTTACCATTTAATATTCTTTCATTCTCAATTATTTGATTATATTTATCTCTCTTATATGAAATTTTACTTTTTCCCCAAACTTTAAAATTTAGATCCTTTTGCAAAGAATAACTTATACTCCCTTTTTTAATTTTAACATCATCATAAAAAACCGTATCTGCTTCTAAATGATAATTTTTCCTTAGACGTGTCCGGCCACTATGAAAATCCACTTTAATTAATCCTTCTTGCATTACTATCAATAGATAAGTTGCGTGATTAAACGAATCAATTTTTTTAAAGTTTTCGTTGAAGTATATTTTTTTATTTTTTTTATTTATGCTGATCTTATTAAAAGATCCTTTCTCTTTCTTAATTAAAAGATAAGTATCCAAAGGATTTTCTATTTCATCTAAAATGTTTGTATAAAAATCAATCTTATCAAAAACAGGAATATTAAAGTTTAACTCAGAACCCTTCTCCATTCTTACTTGTGTCATGGTTCGCATACCGTCAAAGCTTGTTATTTCAAGCTCTCTCTCAGCTTTGTTACCTGACAATATATCGGAAAATTTAATCTGAGAATTTTGAGAATCAATCGACTCACCATTGTCTTTAAAAGAGATATAAAAATAATCCAGATATCTATTTTTATTAATGAGGAAAGATTTAAAAATAACCTTTGAGTTTTCGAAAGGAAAGTTTTTCCCAAAACCGTCTTTCTTTGTTACCTCAGAGTTTTCTTTTTTTTTCCTAGCGTAAAATGTATTTTTACGTGCTTGAATTATTTTTTTAGATTTTCGGTAGGTTTCATTGGCCCTATCTAAATCTAAAACAATATTGTCTTTAAGCGACATGTTTTCACTATACATATAAATCAACCTATCTTGTTCAGACAAACTCGATTTATTTTTTTTACTAGCAAAAAGATTGAAACATAAAAATAGAAGTATAAATAATTTATTCACTATTACTATTGTGAATGATTTTCTATTTTCTTCCAAGTTAGTTTATAATTTACCTAGAAACTCATTTTATTTAAGAAGTGGTTCTATAGGGGCAATGATGAATATTAAGTACGACAAATTTAATCTGTTAAATAAACTATACGAACCAAACGATAACTTCTTTTTAAATCATCAATCTTCATACTATGACCAGTTCAAACCATTGAAAGACTTAAAGATACTTCAAAATATTCCACTAACACTGGAAACTTTAAAGAAAGTCGAAACTTTACTAAGGAGCGGCGCTGACCTTACTGTCACCTGTTGCAGCTTCTTAGACCCTGTTGAAAAGGCAGTTCAGGTTCTCCAAGATGCTGGGGTTAAAGTAGTAATTGACCATAACAGTTTAAATGACGACTTTGATATTGTATTAGATTGCTCGGCAGAACTTAGAAGTATCATTAAGCCTCGAAAGGGAAGTGTTGAGCTCACAAAGACTGGTGTAAATTTATTTCGAGCATCAACTCCCTTTGCTCCGGTTATTGATATAGATTCTACAAGAACAAAGGAAATTGAGACCGTTCTTGGAACAGGTGATGGCTTTATTAGAGCATTTCTAGAGTTAACAAATCTTAAAACACTGGAAGATAAACCTATTGTTGTATTTGGCTTTGGTAAAGTTGGCCAAGGTATTGTGAGAAAAATAATCGAATATAAAGGTGTTCCCACTATCATTGAAGCCGATCCACAAAGGGCCTTACTTGCGACAATGCAAGGCCATAAAGCTATTGATGCTAGTGAAAAATTTAAGGTAGAAACAGTCGTAAGTTCAAGTTACGCCGTTGTAACGGCCACTGGAATCAATGAAGTTATCTCTCAAAACTATGATGAGAAAGCTTTTATTGGTCGTATTTTAGCAAACATGGGTGGAGGAGATGAATTTGGGATCAAGATTCCTGAAATTGCTTGCTTGGCCAATAAGTCACCTATCAATTTTGCAATTGATCGCCCAACTCTTATGAAGTACATAGATCCTATATTTTATCTTCACAATTACTGTGCTGAGCTTTTGGCCCAATATGATTTTAAAAATAAAGTTTATACATTAAATACACAAAAAGACTTTGAAGTCAGCTCTAAGTGGGAAGACTTCCATAAAGAAACTATTTAGCAATCAAGACCCAGTGATTCTATTTGTTTATAAATTTTCTTATAATAGGATTCGTTATTTGATTTTATAGATTTCCGCTTAATCTTTTTCTTTAAGTCACAGTACATTTTACTTGAAACTATATTTGTATACATATCTGACTTGTTATAAACCGTTTTCTTTTTGTTCGCCCTTCTCGAGTGCACTGAAACTAATGTGTAAGAGTTATTATTTTCCAAGAAAATCCCTGCACCAGAATCTCCTCCCAATAGTTTTTTCCCATCTTTAGATTCTTTAAATAAAATCATGTTTCTATAAACACCGGCATCACATTTTTCATCTACTCTTTCAATATCTTCTGGGATTTTTAAAGCTACTGGACTTCCTAAACATTCAGTCCTTATTTTCATGTCATCAAAAATGGTTTTCATCGCATTACAATCATACTTATCACATTTTTGCTTCTTGACTCCAAAGCCTGCACTCACAAAAAATGAATCTTCGAGTAGTATTTGTGCATTACTTCCAGTTAGAACTTTTATTTTATTTTGTTTCTCTAGTGGTTTATCGATCAAATAAAATGCAACATCATTTTTTCTGATTTCTACTATATCTTTTATCTTTGAGTAATTTTTCGATCTCTTAAAGAAAAGCTTTAATTGTCTTCCCTCTCGCCCTTTTAGGTTTGTGCCATCACCTCGATAGATGCCTTCTGATTCGTTACAATGCTTTGCTGAGATTACAATATTTGAAGTGAGAAGTGTTCCTGTACATTTGATCTTACTATCTTTGACAAGGCCTACGACATCTAAAAAGTCTTCAGCTCCAGCCTTTCTTCCTTCTTCGATTTCACCGTATCCACAAATGGAAAATAAAAGTAAGATTAATACTTTTTTAATTTTGTTCACCTATTCTTTCAAGCGTTCCATGAATGACATTTTGAACATAGAGGCTTCCGAGGTCGCAAGAGTATGTAATTGAAGTGTTGTGCGTGGGATCGAACTCATCTTGATAGATAAGATGCCTCATATCATGCATCGAAATAATTCCCACAACGTAACGATTATTCGAAGCAAGTGAAACCGGTCCGCCTGAATCCCCCCAAGAAAAATTTGATTTATCGTAAAACCAATTCGTGTAATGACTTCCTTGGTTTAATCTTCCTTTTATAGAAAGATAACCTGCGATGTTTTCGGTCTCGCCAAGTGATTTCCTATTAACATCATCAATATAGTTTTCTCCATACCTTAACTGACTTTTATATTTCTTCTTATGATCACTCATCTGTGTATAAGTACTTCCAAACCCCATTATATTTATTTTATCTCCCTTTCTCGCGATGACTTCGTGTTTATTCGCAGGAGATGTCTCTCTTTGGTTATTAGGAATTTTTGCATGCTTGTTTAGTGCCACTATTTCTTTGAACGCCTTTTTAGTTTGCAGCAGGGCAAAATCATAATTGGCCAATTCAGCACCTCCCTTAACAATATTCCATCTTCTGAGACTTTCATCTAATTCTTTAATACTTTTAAAATCTTTTCCACCATCCTGAAAGTAGTAACGCCCCAACTTTTGATCATGTAATTTTTTTTCTAAAGAGTATTTCTGAGACGAGTATATTTTTGTGATATCCACAATTTTTTCTTTATACTTCCATGGAAAAGAACTCTCTTTTTTCATGACTGAGATTGAGATATCACTTTTTGTTTTCTCAAGTACGCAGTGAGCTGCAGTAACTACAATGCTCTCAGATATAATGAAACCAGTACAAGCTCCTCCTGTTTTATGAAAAACTTTCACTAGATGAAGAGCTTTTTCCCTTGCGATATCATATCCATTTACGATGTTAGGTTCGGCAAAGCTGTTCAAATTAAGTAAAAATACCAACAAGAAAATGACTTTCTTCATTACATAGTCTCCTATATAAGTAATCTAACATGTGCCTTGCCCCTATGGGGGCAACTAGATATCATTTTCATAATGCTTACTTATTGAACAGTTCCCAAAGTTGCTTTCAAGAAGGTATAATAGTCCCTATGATTACATCTATTTACGCTAGCTTACTCGCCATTCTCTACATGAAAATTACGATAGAGGTCATTAAGGCAAGAAAGTCCAAGAGGATAATAATAGGATTAAATCAAGATTCCGAAATGGAGTTTCTCGTCAGATCACATTCTAACTTTATCGAATATACTCCTTTATTTTTAATCCTTTTATTTTTCTTCGAAAAATCATTAAGTAACTATTTATTTTTTGTTCATATATTTGGAATATTATTTTTAATAGGTAGATATTTTCATTTTCGGGCATTTAATAAAAAAGAGACTCGATCTTTAAGAATAAGAGGAATGCAACTTACAGTTTTTCCTATTTTGATTTTAGCTTTTCTTAACTTAATGAGCGTGTTTTTAAAAACTTTTCTTCATTAATATTTTTAAGAGTTTAAGATTTCCTGGTTTTCTTTTAAATTAAAACTCCTTGCAAGCCAGATAAAAAGTACGACAACATTAAAACAAACGGCATATTGTCTTATATACATATGATCCCAAAGGCTTTGGATTAAAAAAGTTAAAATCAGGCCAAGCGAAATTCCTTTTAATAATTTATTATTGAAATGTAAGCAATCTCTAAAAAGAGAAAATAAAAAAACAAAAAACAGTGCTAAAGAAAAAATACCAAAAGCAGATGCAATATGTATAAAAGTGTTATGCACGTGGGAAGTAAATTTCGGATAACTTAAGTTGTATTTTTCTTTATACTCTTTATTTAATCTCCTCACATTCCTGATACCTACACCAAGAACTGGGTTATCTTTAATCATATAAAGACCTGTTTGATACTGGGAAAGCCTCATCATATTTGAAGAGCTTTTCTTTGACTGAAATAGTCTAGATTTTGAGCTTCCTCCTCCTATACTTAGGTTCACAACATAGGTTAGTATCAGCAAACAAAATAAGCTTACACCTATCGCTTTTTTTCTATCAACAAAAAACAGAGAAAAAGAGGCCATTAAACCAAAGATTAAAAAAGGACCTCTTGATTGAGCAAAAAACAAGGCGAAAAAAGCAAGTAGGCTTGAGGCAACTAAGAAGTAATTCACTTTTTTATTTTGTATTGACCGATAAAATGGAATAAAGAAAAAACAGGAAAATCCCGCAATACAATAGGTAAAACTATTTATCCCTGTAAACGATCTAAACCTTGTTTGAAATATTTCATTTGCTTGAGATGATAGAACTAAATTCGTAATATCATAAATAGTTTTAAGATTACCTACCAATATTCCTAAGCCTATAGCATAGAGCAAGTACTTATAAATATCTTGTAGGCTTCTTTTTTCTTTATTTTCATAAGTTAGAAAGACCGCTCCGAGAGAAAATAAAAAGATGTAGTGCCTGAGGCGAGTAAGATCAGAGAAGCTATTATTACCTAAGAAGAAATGAATCGAAGAAACAGTTAAAACGAACAAGCTGAAAACCAACCACCACCTATAGGATGATTCCTTTTTTAATAATATTGGAATAGATTTATAAACACTTGGATGAAATAATAAGATAATCCCCAAAAACTCAATGACACCTGTCAATGTTCTAGAAACCAAGCAAGCGAATGTATAGACAAAGAAAAACCAAAGACTTAAATTTTCAATGTTTTTTCTTGCAATCATAAACAAACCTTTTCTTTAACAATATATAAAATTTCAAATTTCTACAATCTTCACTCTTTCTTAAAGGTTAAAACAGAATTTTATTTTCAGGAGAATAGTTTTTATATGAAACTTTTTCTTTGTCTAAGATTTTTTTTGCTATTTGAAAGCTTGGAAGAATAATCTTTTCAAAGTTAGTTTCAAGCCTACTTGGAAGCGCCTCATTTTCCTTGTAAAACCTTTTTCCTCCATTATTAAAGTCTAGGCCATAAAACTCTATCGACTTAGGTCTTAGCCAAAGAGAAATCTGTAATGCACTAAAAGCAACCGTTTCTCCACTATAGCAAAATTTTTGCGGCTCAAAAGAGAAACCTACTCTTTGATTTAGATGAATACCATCAAAGTCCTTCTTTACTCTTCTAATACTCCAATAAGGCGCACTAACGAGGTCTATCGGATAAATTATCTTTCCTTTTAAATCTATATTTTTTTTTTTTAAATATTCTAAAACTTCATAGGAAAAGTAACAGATATCGGATTCATTTAAGCCGAACAAAAATATTTCTTTAGAATTTTTCACATAATTAGGATCTGTCGAAACATAAACTGATTTAAACTTTCTTTCTTTTAGATTCTTTAAAAGCCTAATCGAACCATTAAGAAAAAAAACTAAAGAATTATCTAAGCTTGATGAAAGTATTAGACTAGTACTTGATCCTGAGCCAATAATAATGTGCTTTTTGGGTAGGCTACTCAATTGCTCCCATGACTCAAAATCTTGCTGGAGATCAAGATCAAAGCGTCTTAAATGCCAAAATCTTCTCGGTAAGAAAAAAAGTATTGTTTTTTTAAGTGTCTTATAATTTTTTATTTTTTTTAACAAGGTAATTACGAAAGAGCTCATTTTGAATCTATTACCTTACGTGCACAGTTTTATTTATTAAATAATGTTGCCCTCAACCTGATTTGATTTCTTAATAGAGTCTTCAACATCCATTTTTTTCAACTTATCTCTTTGTTCTTTGATTTTATCATCTGTTGCTCCTGCTCGACCAAATCCCCAGGTGAGCATTGCACTCAAGCTACTTATTTTTTTATTCACAGTTGTGTTGTTTACAGAAAACACACTAGAGCCTTCATTTACATCTGCATTGCCTTGTATTGAGTAGGCTAGCTCAACATTTAAAGTTCCTCCAAAGTTCACTCCTATTGATGGTCTGAAGGTAAAATTTGTTACACTATCTTCTTCTGAGTTTTCAAGGTTTAAAATTGTTACCCCTGCTCCCAAACCAACAAATGGATAGAAACTAGTGCTTACTGGTTGAAAATATCGAACAACTCCCAAGATTGGTATCATTGATTTGATATAGCCCTCATTGTTAAATTCAATATCTCCAAAGTTTATATTGATCCCAAATTCAGGACCGATAATCAGCTTTTTGCTTAATTCATAATTATAGGCACTCGAGAACCCAAACAAGTTTCCCTTCTCTTTACCTTCTGAAATCTCCCCTGAAACTTTTGAATACACAAGAGAAGTTGACCAGCCAGAATAAGCGTAAGTATTAATACTCGTAAACATCAATAAAGCTATTAGTAATTTAATCATTTGTTTTCCTTGTTCTCAACAGCATTGATCATATTTGATTTCATCAAAGCCAAGTAAATATCTTTTCCAAACTGCTTAGGATCTCCTGCTCCCCAAACATCGAGTTGCCACACTTCGCTTTTTTCCATGATATCAGTTAATTTAATTAGGTACCTAATGGAAGTCCCATAAGATCCGCTTCTCTTGACTGTTTCATTAATTTCCATAACATATTTAGGTTTAAATTCACTCATTTTCTTATTTAACTTTTCGTCTTTATTTAAAGCCATTTTTCCATAAGAAAAATTTGAGTTTTTGATATTATCATTTGAGAATTGCTTTCTTAACTCCAAGACTAGGTCATTTTCGTAAACCTCAGGAACAACCTCAAATGTTGTTAATATTAGAACATCCTTAATTTTTTTATTATAGCCTTCCGCTTTAATTGGCTTAAGTGGTGAGGTTGTAGCACATGAATATAGTAAAGTTATAAGTAAAAAAAAATTTATATGCATAAAAATTATCCTTGTATATAAAAAAATTACTCGCCACGAAGATAAGCAAGTTGCATACGAACTTTCGCTCGCTGTTCTTTTCTTTGCTGCTTAGTAAGTTCGTCGTTATTTAAAGAAGTATCACCTTCACCACTTAGTCTTGATTGAGCTTTTTTAAGTGCACTTTCGGCTCGCTCCTTATCAATATCTTCAGCTTTTTCTGAAGTCATTGAAAGGATTGAAATAGTGTTACCTAATATTTTACAAGTTCCATGAGTAATAGAGCAATACTTCCAAGTATCTCCTTGTCTTACGCTTAAAACTCCAGTCGTTAAAGTTGAAAGAACGTGAGTATGATTTTCAAGAACATTGATCTCTCCCTCACTAGTCGGGACGAGTAGTTCATCACACTCATAATCTTTTACGACGATTCCATCAGGTGTATAGAGGTTTAGTTTAAACATCTTTTATAATTCCTTAGCTTTCGCCTTTGCCATTTCAAGACTTCCGACAAGATAAAAGGCTTGCTCAGGAAGATCATCAACTTCCCCTGAAAGAATTGATTTAAATGAAGCAATTGTATCTTCGATTTTTACAAACTGGCCTTTCATTCCAGTAAATTGTTCTGCAACGAAAAATGGTTGTGATAAAAACTTCTGAACTTTTCTTGCTCGACCAACAACTAACTTATCAGCTTCTGAAAGCTCATCCATACCAAGAATTGCAATAATATCTTGAAGCTCTTTGTATCTTTGTAAAATTTCTTGAACATCTCTAGCTGTTTGATAATGTTCTTCACCTAAAATTGCTGGAGAAAGAATTGTTGAACTTGAAGTAAGTGGGTCAACCGCTGGATAAATCCCAAGCTCTGCAATAGATCTTGAAAGTTCCGTTGTTGCATCAAGGTGAGCAAACGTAGTCGCTGGAGCTGGATCTGTATAATCATCCGCAGGAACATAAACTGCTTGAATAGATGTAATTGAACCATCTTTTGTTGATGTAATTCTCTCTTGCATTTCACCCATCTCTGTTGAAAGTGTTGGTTGGTAACCAACGGCAGATGGAATACGACCAAGTAGTGCAGAAACCTCTGAACCAGCTTGCGTAAAACGGAAAATATTATCTACAAAGAAAAGAACATCTTGTTTTTCTTCATCTCTAAAATACTCAGCAAGTGAAAGACCTGTAAGTGCAACCCTTGCTCTCGCTCCTGGTGGCTCATTCATCTGACCATAACAAAGTGCTGTTTTCTCAAGAACTCCCGACTCCTTCATCTCATGATAAAGATCGTTTCCTTCTCTTGTTCTCTCTCCAACTCCGGCAAATACTGAGAAACCACCATGTTGAGTAGCAATGTTATTAATAAGTTCCATAATAAGAACGGTCTTACCAACACCGGCACCACCAAAGAGACCAATTTTTCCACCCTTAACATAAGGAGCAAGAAGATCGATAACTTTAATTCCAGTGTAAAATGGCTCTAGCTTTGTTGATTGATTATCAAAGCTTGGAGCTGCTCTGTGGATATCATAACTTTTAGTATTTCCAATTGGACCTGCTTCATCGATAGGGTCACCAATAACATTGATAATTCTACCAAGACACTCTCTACCAACAGGAGCTTGAATACCTTTGCCAGTATCTTTAACTTTAAGACCTCTTGCTAAACCTTCTGTCGCGTCCATTGCAATTGTTCTTACTGCATTATTTCCAAGATGCTGAGCAACTTCTAATACCAAGTTCCACTCTTCAGAGTTGATAGTCGAGTTTGTAACTCTCAATGCATTTTTAATTTTTGGTACATTTCCATCTGGAAATTCAATATCCACAACTGGACCCATTACTTGCTTAACTATTCCCATGCTTTGTGACATGTCTGCTCCCTATCCTTTTAATGACTCAGCACCAGAAACAACTTCGATTAACTCTGTTGTAATTGCTGCTTGTCTTAATTTATTCATTTTTAGTGTTAGTTTTTTAATCATATCGCTACAGTTACTACTGGCATTATCCATGGCAACCATTCTCATTCCGTGCTCACTGGCCAATGCATCTAAAGTCGCTGTGTAGATTGTATTGATATAAACTTCCGGAACCATTGTATCTAAGATTTTTTCTGCACTTGGTGCATACTTAAAATCAAACGGAAAACTTTCTTTAATTTCCTTCGTCTCAGCCTTTGGTAAACTAAAAGGGAGAGCTTGTTTTAAAACTGCTTCACAATTCATTGCTGAATAGAACATATTGTAAGCAACATATACTTTTCCTACTTCTCCACTTGAGAAGTCTTGTGAAAGTTTCTCCGCAATGTCTCGCACTTCATCATGAGTGGGCTCCAACTTTTCATAAACAAAAGTTTCACCAACGTTCACGCTTTCAGCAATCAGCTCCTTAACTTTCTTTCCAATAAAATGAAACTTTAAGTTAAGTTCAGGATTTTCTTTGATAAATTTCTTAACAACTTTCACGATTTGCGTATTGTATCCACCACACAAACCTTTATCAGATGAAACTACCAATACATGTGCATTATTATTTTCAGTATTTTCTTTAAAGAATTCGTGATCGTACTCTTTAGTGATGGTTGAAACAACTTTTACTGTTTCCGCCAATTCACTTGAGTATGGTCTCAGACTAAGGATTTTACCTTGAGCTCTCGCAAGCTTTGCAGCAGATACAAGCTTCATTGCGCTTGTGATCTTTTTCGTACCCTTAGTACTTTTAATCCTTTTTTTAAGATCTTTTATATTCGCCATTTATTACTCGTACTTGTTAACTTCACTGAAGTTTTTAATCGCCTCAGTAAGTCCACTTACAATAGAATCATCAAGAACTTTTTTATCTTTCAAATTCGTCATAAGATCGCCGTGTCTATTATATAGAAAGTCTAATAAATCCTTTTCAGCATCTTTGATTTTTGCTGTTGGAATCTTATCAAGCATTCCTTTTGTTCCTGCAAAAATAATTGCAACTTGATCGTGAACTTCATAAGGCGAGTATTGCCCTTGCTTTAGGATCTCAACAAGTCTCTCTCCTCGAGAAAGTTGACTTTGAGTTGCCTCATCTAAGTCTGAACCAAAGGCAGCAAATGCAGCTAGCTCTCTATACTGAGCAAGGTCTAGTCTCAATGTACCAGCAACTTTTTTCATCGCTTTAACTTGCGCTGAACCACCAACCCTCGAAACAGAAAGCCCAACGTTTACCGCTGGTCTAATTCCTGAATTAAAAAGATCTGACTCAAGATAAATTTGACCATCAGTAATTGAAATAACGTTTGTAGGAATATAGGCAGCAACGTCACCTTCTTGAGTTTCAATAATCGGTAGTGCTGTCATTGAACCATTTCCAAGGTCATCATTTAATTTACAAGATCTCTCTAGAAGCCTTGAGTGAATATAGAAAACATCCCCTGGGAATGCTTCCCGTCCTGGTGGACGTCTTAGAAGAAGTGAAAGCTGTCTATAAGCCTGAGATTGCTTTGTAAGGTCATCATAAACAATGAGTGAGTGACCGGCATTGTCTCTATAATACTCTGCCATTGCACAACCTGAGTATGGGGCCATGAACTGAAGAGGGGCTGACTCAGAAGCAGTCGCTGAAATAATTGTCGTATACTCCATTGCTCCAGCTTCGATTAGTTTTTGATAAACTTGTCGAACTGTAGATTGTTTTTGACCAATTGCTACGTAAAAACATTTAACGTCTTTACCTTTTTGGTTAATGATGGTGTCGATAGCGACAGCCGTTTTCCCTGTTTTTCTATCTCCAATTATGAGCTCTCTTTGCCCACGTCCAATCGGAATCATAGCATCAATTGCTTTGA
>Ga0114957_1001137_pt1 | contig 30935 bp, 20 predicted proteins | sample BantaG_FD_87175 | JGI IMG/M metagenome (GOLD analysis project Ga0114957, IMG submission 87175) | Marine algal microbial communities from Bantry Bay, Ireland - BantryBay_4 metaG | ecosystem: Host-associated > Algae > Red algae > Unclassified | place: Bantry Bay, Ireland | collected 2014-11-21
AAAAGAAGATTAAAACGAATTTATCGCTTGTTTAGTTGGTACCAATACAAATAAGTTGTAAATTTGCGCACTGATTGGGGGATTAGCTCAGTTGGCTAGAGCGCTTGCATGGCATGCAAGAGGTCATCGGTTCGACTCCGATATTCTCCACAAATTCTTATTCGTTTCGTACGGGTAAGGATTTTTTTTGGTTTAGGGAAAGAGTGTTGGCAATCTATTCTCCGCATATTTGCGGCGAATAACCTCCCTTTTCTCCGCATATCTGCGGAAATTAACCTTTTAAACAAAAAAAGCGATTGACAAGTCTAACTCATCCATCGCTTTTTTTAACAACATCGTTGTAAAATTATCTAATTCTCATCCTTCTGAATCATCGCCGGAATCGTCTTCAGTATTATTTTCATATCAAACCAAAGCGAAATTTTTTCTGCATATTCCAGATCCAGATTCATTCTTTCTGATTCAGGTAAATTCTTAGCCGATTGTTTGTTGATTTGCCACCAACCCGTTATACCCGCAGGTGCCAGGAATCGGGTAGACCATTGATCGTTGGTCAATTGTTCGGCCTCGTATAAAGGCAGTGGACGATTACCGACGATCGACATATCTCCTTTGAGTACGTTGATAAATTGCGGTAATTCGTCGATGCTAAATTTTCTAATAAATTTTCCAACCCTGGTAATTCGAGGATCGTTTTTTAGCTTGACAAAAGAAGGTCCTTTTTTACCATCTTCCCCCGTGGCAGTGTCGTATTTGTTCAGGTGCGCCAAATCTTTGATCTGTGTATCGGCATCCTGAGACATAGATCTGAATTTTAAAAAGTCAAAAATTTGAAAACCGTAACCTGCTCGTTTTGATTTATAAACAATCGGACCTTTCGATTCCAGTTTGATTAAGGCAGCCACGATTAGCAAGAATGGACTGGCGCAAATCAGAACACAAAGTGAAAATACGATATCAAATGAACGCTTAAACATCGGCATTTTAAAAGATGATAATTCGTTGTTGACTATGACTTCCGATTTTAAAGCAGACTTGTATTTATTCAAAAAGATAATACGTTTACGCATCCCGACACTGTCAATCGGCAAATGATAATAGTCATCTATTCCACGACGCATTCCATCTTTCTTGTTAAACGGGGTATCTCCGGTGCTAAAACAAATAAAAGGAATATCATTTAAAAGCGGATTTAACTGAATGTCATTTAGCAGATTGAAATTGGTTTCCACCAAATATTCGTAATCGCATAAAATAGCATACGGTAAATCTGTCTTGTCGTAAACATTGCTGTACTGCTTTAACCATTTCTTTCTTTGACCAGGTTCTAGAACATTCGAAAAGTTGTATTCTGCTAAATGTTCTTCAATGTCTTCCATGACCTCATCAAAGGAAGAAGAAAAACCAACTAACTGAATTTTCTTTAGTTTAACAGGTGTTTGTATTCCTATCATAATTGAAGTAATTTTTATTTGTATAGGTATATTGTTATGCTGGGATTGCGGTTAAAATTTTCTCAATTCTTTCGTACAGCTGACGAGGATCAAATGGTTTGATCATATAGTCTGTACAACCGAGCCGTTTACAGCGCTCAATAATGGCCTGATCTTCGTCACCGGATACAATAATCACCGGGATGTCGCGAAATATACCACTACTCTTTATGTTGATTAAAAATTCCACGCCACTAAGGCGAGGCATCATCAAATCAAGGACGATCAGGTCAGGAAAATTTCCGGCACTCAGCCAAATAATTCCATCCAGACCATCTTTTTGGGTGACGACCTCATAATAGTTCTTTAAGAACATTCCCTCCATCATTCGAAGTCCATTATGATCTTCGATTATTAATACTTGCTTATCTTTTTTCAAACCAAGAAATTTTTAATTATAAAATATTTCGCCTTTTATCTCAATCTATTTAATCGCCATTCCTTGGACTTATCCAAGAACAAAATTCTTACTTCTAGATCTCAATTCTTAAAGCGTAACAAGTCTATTGAAAATCAATGACTTGCAAGTAAATCACCTATTTATGAATTTATAGAATAGAATAGAAATAGAAATAGGGAAAAAGTGACATAGTTTAAAGGAGGGATATACTGGTTAATGGCAATTAGTATTCCATTTATTTTCAGCTATAGCAAAACATTGTTATATGAGGCAGGATGCAGCGTGGAATGAACCTGAAATTTGTATGAATAATAATCAAAAAAAAAGTCCCGTCAGCTTTTAAACCAACGGAACTTTCTAAAAATTTATTTAAAACGGAAGCTTACCGCTTTTCAATTTCAATTGTAATACCACCTTTGTCATTGGTACCACCACCTTCAAAGTCGAGGCGATCCGTATCAATTCCACGGCTCTTCAAATAATCCACTACACCACGTCCACGAACGTCGTCCAGGGTGATTTCTTTGTTGCCTCGATAGCTACCTTGTTCGTTACCGGAGATATACCCATAAACATCTACGTTTACATTTTCACAACCTTTCAGGCAAGTTGCTAAATCATCCAGTGCTTTCTTTGCTCTGGAGTTCAGACGCGTACCATTTTTATCATAGTTAATACCACCCACGTTAAAACGCTTAGGGAAAGTACTTTCCGGATCAGCCAGGTAATCTGCTACCTGCGTACCGATTCCATCACTGAGCTTAAGTTCTTTTGCCGCTGGGCAAATAGCAACTTTTGCTACGGGTGCTACTACGGGAGGAGGCGTCACTACTGGAGGCACTACTGGAGGAGCAGTTGCACATCCGCCACATGCTCTCAATAAAAATAATAACAAGAGTAATAATAAGAACAAGCCTAACAACCAGGGCCAAAATCTTAAACATCCACCGGAAGTAGCAGCGGCAGCAGCAACCGGAGCGGCAGCAACAACTGGCTTCTTCTTCACAACGACTGGTTTAGGTTCAGGCTTAGGCGTTGGTTTTGGTACCGCAGCAATGGCCGCAGCAACAACGGGTACCGCTACAATCGGAGAAATTTTGTCTTTCAATAAACAACTTCTACCAACCTCACGTCCTGACGTGTCTTTGAGTACGTTAATAAAATACTTGCCTCTCTTAATCGTCTCATAGCGATTTTTATCGTTCAAATATTTGATCACCGATTTGAGGTCACTATTCAGTTTGTTCTTATCCGTAAAACCTTCACTACGTAATCTTACTTTACCATTTTTGTGATAGACCGCAAAATAGTGCTGTCCATTCTTATGGGTAAACTGCGCAATATTGTTTTGCTTATCCGTAATTTTCTTGTTGGCATAAGCCTCACATGGCAGATAATCATCTTCTTTTTCCTTCGGCTTGGGTGGTTCAGGTTTTTTCTCGATGATTTTCTTAACCACAACCGGAGCAGCAGCTACTGCCGCAACGGCAGCTACTGGTGGTACTGGTGCAACTTTGTCTTTCAGTAAACAAGATCGTCCCACTTCCCGTCCGGACTTATCTTCCAGGATATTGATATAATATTGTCCACGTCGAATCGTAGAATACATCTCACGATTGTTCAGGTGTTTAATCACCGCAGACAGTTCACTGTCGCGACTCTTGGTATCCTTAAATCCTTCGGAGCGTAAACGAACGCCACCGTCTTTATTATAAACCGCAAAGTAAAGCTGACCATTGCTATGTTTAAATACAGCAATATTGTTTTCCTTGTCTGTTACCGGATGCTTTTCGTATTCTTTACAAGGTAAGTAATCATCTTCTTTCTCTTTTTCCTTAATTACTTCTTTCTTTTCGATGATAACCTTCTTCGTAACGATTGGTACTGCAGCAGCAGCGGCAGCTAGTGCAGCAAGACGAGCAGCTTCGCTCTTTTTTGCTGCTGCTTCTGCTTTGGCTCTCGCCTCTGCTTCCATCTTAATACGTAGCGCTTCCTGCTCTTTACGGCGGGCTTCCGCAGCTATTTTAGCTTTTGCGATGGCTTCGTCTTCTGCTAGTTTACGTGCTTCTGCTTCTGCTTTACGACGCGCTTCCGAGTCTGCTTTTCTTTTTTCTGCAGCTGCTTTCGCTTTTGCTTCGGCTTCGGCTCTCAAACGAGCTTCATCCGCTTTTGCTTTCGCTTCAGCTTCGGCACGCAATCTTTCTGCTTCTGCTTTTGCTTTTGCATCCGCTTCTGCTTTCAAGGCAGCTTTTTCTTCCGCAGCCATGATAGATTGCTTTTCCTGCTCCATTGCACGAAGTGCAAAACCAGTCATCCAGACACCTTCTACGATAGCAGCTCCCTGACCGATGGTAGAACGGTCTCCACGAACCCAGGCAAAATCTTTCATCATGGCGTCTTCCGAATCGTAAGGACAACTGCGGGCAATCTCCTGATTATTACCGGCACGAAGTACGAAATAATAACTTCCATTTTCGTTTTTAGCTCTCCAGCGCTCATTGTCGGGCGCATTCTTAATGACAGAATTTATTCCATTATCCCGGCCACTTTCAGAGCTATAGCCTTCACTACGTAAGTAGGTTTTGTTATCTCCGTTATAGGAAAAGTAATGTTCACCGCTCTTATCATCCTTAAATTTATGGAATCCAGCAGCACCTTTATAAGCGGCACAGTCCAGATATTCGTCAACAACTTTTGCTGCGGGTGCTACCGGAGTAGCGGCTACTGCTGCCAATGGAGCGGCCGCTGTAGTAGTAGTTTTACTTATTCCTGCACCACAAGCCAACAATTTAATGGCTGCTTCCATCTCTTCTTTGCTGGAGTAAAATAAACTACTGCGAGCAATATTTTTTTCATCCTTATTCTGGATATAGAAATATGGCTTGCCGTTTTTAGTCTCTTTACGGAAATAGTTTTTCGCATCTGGTCCGTATTTGAGAATCTCATCGATGGTACTGTTTAATTCTTCTACCGTTGCGTGTCCGCGCACATCACCATTGATAAGGATAGCCTTCTCGTCTTTGGTTCTAAATACGAAATAGTATTTTTCGTTACCACCACTTTGGAAAGTATCAAATACGATTTCGGAGCAAGGATAGCTAACACCTCGACGTAGGTAAGTTCTCTCAGCAGCTGGTTTCTTTTCTTTTTTCTCTTTTTTCGAAGCCTCGGCTTTTATGTTGGCCGCTGCTGCAGTTGTCGTCGTTGCTGCCGCTATGTTTAGTGCACCACTGCCGCTACCACTGCTTTGTAAGGAAGCAATCATGCGGTCCATGGCACCTTCGTTATCGTACCAGCGACTAGTTGCAATTTCCTGATGGTTACCAGCAACTACTCTGAAGAAGTGTTTACCGTTTTTGTGAAGACCTTTTTTAATACGACCTTCAATGGGCATATTTTTGGTCACCGAGTTAATACCGTTGTCACGAGAACTTTCGGAAGAATAGCCTTCGCTGATGAGGATTACTTTGCCGTCAGCATTATAGGTGAAATAATGTTCTCCTTCCGCAGCAAAACTTTGGAATCCGTTGTCCTTTACAGAAACTCTGCTCTCGTAATAAGAGAGTGGTCTGTAGTCATCGTTTCCGGAAGCAGGTTTTTTTGCTGCTGTTTTAGGTGTTTCAGCAGGCGTAGATGTAGCTGCATTCTGAGTACTACTCGTTTTTCCTTTATCAGAATTGTTCTTGGCAGTAGGTCCTTCGGCCTGCATTAATGCGATACCTTGATCAGTTTCGGCGGAGCTATTATAAGCTACACTACGACCAATTTCCTGGTTATTGCCCGCTTTAAGTATAAAAAAATGCTTTCCGCCTTCTTCGGCTTTTTCATATCTGGAAGGGTCACCTGCGTTTTTCATGACAGATTTGATACCATTGAAACAGGTATTTTTGTCAGCGTAAGGTTGACTTTTTAAAATAGGATTTCCTGTTTCCGTAAGAAATTGAAAATGGAATTTATTATCCTTCTTTGTTCTAAATGCTCGATACCTCATAGAAAAATTAGGTGTTAGTTAAAAAATGTAATTAGTTAGTTTTTATATATTTTATTCCCGGGAATTAACATATAACATTATTATGACCTCAAAAACTGCTTTAGGTAACTATAATTAATGAAGTTAATTTGTAGTAAGAAGAAGTAGTTCGCTTTTTTTAAAGAATTATTGGTGGAATTATTACTTGTTGTTTCGGGGCGAAACAGACTGTTTTTTTGTTGTATTTATATTTTTTAGAAATATGTTTTGCCTATGATTGCCCTAATGTAGGATTTTAAAATGGTTTTTTTAATTAATTGCCCTTAATTTTTTAAAAAGAGAGAGGTAAAGGGGACAAGAGGTGACAATGTGGTATTTAAAGGGTATATAAATGATCGGTCTGAAACGATACGACTCGTAATTTCATCAACATTCCTTAGACTTGTTACCCTTTAGAAATAAGGACAAAAGGCTATTTAATAGAGCCAATTTGTTAAAGGGTTACAAGTCTATTGTGGATCTACGTCAATATTGATACGCACGGAGGAAAACCCTTTCTCTGATTTTGTAGTTCGGGCGGAGGATTCCAGAAAATTTTTAATTTTTTGTATCGTTTGATTATTTTTTTCCATTTTTATCATTAGAACCAAAATATATTGACCACGAACTCTGGGAATACCGGGTACGGCTGGTCCAATCACTCGATCTCCAAGTTTTTTCCGTACCATATGAGTATAAAGTCGGGTGGCATCATTAACTATCCGGGCGACCTTGTGCTTAAAGGTGATTTGGATGAGCCGATTGTAAGGAGGATACTGAAATGCCTGACGTTCATCCATTTCCCGTTGGAAGAAACCCTGATAATCATTTTTGATAATTTCGGCAATCACAGGATGTTTGACGTTGAAGGCCTGAACGATCACTTTTCCGCGCTTTTTTTTACGACCCGCTCTTCCACTTACTTGCGTAATCATTTGGAAGGTTCGCTCGGTAGATCGAAAATCCGGAAATTTTAACAGATGGTCTGCACTAAGTACACCGACGATACTAACGTTTTCAAAATCCAGTCCCTTAGTTACCATTTGGGTACCAACCAAAATATCAATCTGTCGGTCTTCAAACTGATGGATCAGACTGGCGTGGGCATTTTTTCCTTTAACCGTATCAAAATCCATTCGCGCAATTTTTGCTTTGGGCAATAATTTATTTAATTCGTCCTCGATTTTTTCCGTTCCGAATCCTCGACTGTCTAGTTGATGCTCACCACACGCTGGACACGCGGGCGGAACGGGCATCTGATAACCACAGTAGTGACAACGAAGGTTGTCGGTAAATTTATGGTAGGTAAGACTGACGTCACAGTTTTTACATTCCTGATTCCAGTTACAGTTTTTACAAAAAATGGTAGGTGCGTACCCTCGACGATTTTGAAAAAGAATGGCTTGCTCACCGTTGTCGAGTGCTTTTTTTAATTCGGCTAATAATACGGTTGTAAAATGGGCTTGTAATTTTTTGGCTTTAAATTCTGCCAGTGCATCAACTAACACTATTTCCGGCATTGTCACACCACCAAAACGTTCGGTCATGGTGACCAACCCGTATTTTTTTGGTTGCGCATTGTGATAGGATTCAAGAGTAGGGGATGCGGTTCCTAAAATAACTTTGGCATCGTGAAGGTGGGCCAGATAAATAGCGGTATCCCGGGCATTGTAACGGGGCGCTGGATCATACTGCTTAAATGAAGTATCATGCTCTTCATCTACAATAATTAATTTTAAATTCTCAAAAGGTAAATACAGACTGGAACGAACACCCATCACAATGGGTTTTCCTTTTTTGACCAGGTGCCACATTTCTACGCGCTCGTTATTATTCAACCGGGAATGGAATACCCCAATTTTATCTCCGAATAATTTTTGTAGCCTTGAGACAATTTGTACTGTTAGGGCAATTTCCGGAATCAGGTAAAGTACCTGTCCGCCCGCAGCCAACACGCTTTGGATGGCTTCAATATAGACCCTTGTTTTTCCACTACCAGTAACTCCATGTAATAAGACGACAGATTGTTTTTCAAAAAAAGTGTCAATCTCCGCCACCGCTCTTACTTGCTGATCTGATAAGATAGATTGGTCAATCGTGTCTTCTGCGTAAGTATTAATCCGGCTGATTTTGTGATCATATAACTCAACAATTTCTTTTTTTACCATTGCATGGATAACGCTGGTATCTACATTTGCTTTTTTACATAAGTCAGGTCTTTTGACAAATTTATGTTCTTTGGCTAATTGTAAGTAAGCCATCAAAGTTTCTACCTGTCGATCTGATCTTTTTAATAATTCAAAAGCTTCTTGTAGCAATGCTGGATTTTCTACGTAGGTAGCCGTAAGCCGTACACAGGTGACCATTTTAGGTTTGTACTTTTCTTTCAGTTCTTCTTTTAGATAAATTACTTTTTTTTGTAGTAAACTATTAACGACCGGATAGACTGCCCGTTTGTCTTTTTTGTCTAAAATTTTTCTAATGGCGTCAACACTTAATTCTTTTTGAAAACCCAGCGCTTCGCAGACCATAAATTCTGCATCGTTTAGTCCCTGATAATTGGGATCGTAAATCGGGCTCAAAGTAATGAGTGTTTCGCTGGAAAGCTTGAAATTGCCGGGAAGCGCGGCGTTCATAACTTCGCCGAGAGAGCAACAATAATATTTGGCGACCCACTGCCAGAGACGGTACTGTAGTTGAGTAATAATGGGTTTTTCGTCAATAATAGATATTAAAGATTTAGCCTTGTATTCGGTGGGTGCTTCGTCGTGGAGGTTGACGACCAAGGCAGCGTAGCGTTTACTTTTACCAAATACTACCTCGATCCTGATACCAAACTGTATCATCTCCGTAAGCTCTGGCGGAACAAAATAGGTGTATAGTTTTGGAATGGCGATCGGTAAAATAACCGAAACGTATTTGGCAACCTTTGGTGTAATGATATGGTATTCTTCCTGACTCAAATGCTAAGATGTTTGGCCAAAAATACGAAAACTTAGGATGCTAATTTTTTAAAAATAAATATTTTGAGCTACCCGAAAAGTATTGGCATGTGCTTCCACAATATCTGCAATTTTAACCGAGTAGCCACCGCCCATGCTAACGGCTACGGGAATATTATTTTTTTTACAAAGCTCTAAAACAAAAGTATCTCGCTGCTTACAACCTTGACGGCTTACTGCCAATCGGCCTAATTTATCCGTAGCCAAAATATCTACTCCGGCCAGGTAAAAAATAAAATCAGGCTGAACTTTATCTAGTAATTGTGGAAGAACTTTCTGAACGGTATCTAAATAAAAGCGATCTTCCGTTTTATCTGGTAATCCAATATCGAGATCTGATTTTTCTTTACGAACCGGATAATTTTTAGCCCCATGAACACTGAAGGTAAAGACGTTTTCATTATTCTGAAAAATTTGTGCGGTACCATTTCCCTGATGGACATCCAAATCTACGATCAAGATTTTTTTTGCGAGTTGATGATGGAGCAGATAGTTTGCGGCAATAGCAAAATCGTTTAGAATACAAAAACCTTCGCCACGATTGGTAAAAGAGTGGTGGGTACCTCCGGCAATATTCATGGCGACCCCATATTGTTGCGCGTACAGGGCACACTGGACAGTTCCTTTGGAAATGTGGCGACCACGGGTGATCAACGCTTCGGAAAGCGGAAAACCAATCTTGCGTATTTCTTTAACCGAAAGACTCAGTGCTTTTAATTTCTCCCAGAATTCGAGATCGTGAGTCCATAGTATTTCTTCTTCCGTCAGCATATCAGGATGAAAAAATTGGGCTTCTTTTACTGTTCCTTCGTAAACGAGTTGTTCTGGAATTAACTCGTATTTTATCATTGGAAACCGATGTTTTTCGGGCAGTTTATATTTGTAAATCGGGGAGTAAGCAATTTTGAGCATTTAACTGGGGCAGTCTATTGTTAAAGAATGTTACTAAAATGGTTATTGTGCGGTGCATAACGCCCATTTCACCGCCTCGATTATAAGCAAATTAACCGACCCAAACCTTTATAACTTATTTTTTAAACGATTCTAAAGGATAATCGGCGCACGCAGGCAGGAGGCAGGAATCCCAAAAGCATCTACGAGGGCACTGGCATCATTGCGTACCGATTGACACAATTGATTGACCAGTCGGCGAATTGCTTTTGTTTTTACTGGTTGCATATATTCCTGTTCCAGATACCAACCTTTGTGTTTTTCAATAGTTGATAACGCGTAAAGATCACACATTTTTTTCAGTGCTTTCTTTACCTCTGGATCTTCGCAGTCGCTGACCGCCTTAATGAATTGATTGATGACGATTCTTTCTACGTAAGCATTGGCCAATTCCATCATATGTGTTTGGCAACGTAAAAAAGCATCATAACTATCCATTTTCTTTTTAAGTAAAGCACGCATCCGCTGCGTTAGAGAATACAGTAGTTTTTGTTCGCGGTAAGTAAAGGCGCTCAACTGGAAAGCAGGGTCACTGAGGTGTTCAATATCCGTCTTACGGGTAATGTAAGGGTTTAATTCTGAAATACTTGTAGTGACCTGTTTTGACAGAAATCTGATGACCGCTACGTATCCTTCATTATGAAATTCCTGTTTAAATTCGGATAGTAATCCTTTTGCTACCAATTGCATGAGTACTGTGTTGTCTCCTTCAAAGGTGGTAAAAATTTCAGAGTCTGCTTTTAAATCTGCAAAACGATTTTCTGCCAGATATCCTTTACCACCGCACGCTTCCCGACATTCCTGAATGGCTTCCGTTGTGAACCAGGTACTGTAAGCCTTCATTCCAGCTGCCAGTGTTTCAATTTCACGAATATCTTCTTCGCTGCGATCGGTATATCTTTTGGTCAAATAAGTAAGGCCAAAGTCGAGTGCATATGCTTTTGCGAGCAATGGCATCAGACGACGTTGATGCGTTGAATAATCCAGTAAAATTGTTTCAGGTTCGCCATCACGTGGTGCAAACTGTCGTCTTTTTAAGGCGTACTTAATCGCAATGGTCAGAGACGTTTTGGCAGCACTGAGACCAGCACGTGGTACACATACCCGTCCACCAACGAGGGTGCCTAGCATGGTGAAAAACCGGCGGGACGGGTTTTGGATAGGACTGGAATAATTACCAGATGCGTCAATATCTCCAAAACGATTTAGTAGATTTTCCCGTGGAACGCTTACCTGATCAAACCAGATACGTCCGTTATCAACTCCGTTGAGGCCCACTTTATAGCCAGAATCCACGACTTTTATACCGGGTAACAATTCGTTGTTTTTATTTCGTAAAGGAACCAGGACGGCGTGGACACCATGGTTTTCGCCATTCACGATCAGTTGTGCAAATACACTCGCCATGCTAGCGTGCATTGCGTTACCGATATATTCTTTGCCTGCTCCAAAATCGGGAGAGTGAACGACTATATTGTCGGTATTTGAATCATAGGTGGCGGTTGTTTTTAATCCCCGAACGTTAGAACCGTGTTCTGTTTCAGTCATGGCGAAGCAGCCCAGCAATTCCAGGGTACCTGTATTTTTTAAGTATTGATCATGGTGTTTTTTAGTTCCAAGCCAGAGAATACTTCCACCGAATAAACCGAATTGGACGCCAAACTTAATGGTCAAACTGAGATCGTGATAACCGAGGGTTTCGAAGATGGCGGCATAGTTTCCCATGTCGTTTAATCCACCGTATTCAACGGGGTAGGAAGTCGCACCAAGTCCCTGATCAGCGAGTAATTTACACCAGTGTAATACTTTATTTCGGTAGTCTTCTTTTAGGGGGATGGTTTCCAGTTTGAATGCTGGGTCACTTAATATTTGTTTGACCTTATTGCGAATGTCGGCGTAGTCGTCATCTAATATTGCGCTAAGCTTTGCGATACTAAAAGAAGGTTCTATAGTTTCATTATTCTGAGAGGCACCTTTTGGAAGATTGCTAAAGATACTTCGGTGGGTTTGATGACTCACTACTCCGAGGGCATCTTCGAGTGATTCTAACGCGGTTCGGGTAGAATCCTGATTAAATTTTAGAATTTGATCTGATGTAGCGGACTGTCTGGCCATTTCAAGTCCCAGGTCAACAAGTGATCGTCGGGATGCGATGGGTAATTTTCCAGCGGCGTTTCGGATAAGGAGCGACCATTCACTAAATAATTTTTTGGAAGGAGGCTTTCCCGGGTCACTCCATTGGCGTAGTAATTTCTGGTCATTCTTGTTGAGAAAGTCCAGTTTATTTATCTGTTCGTGAATTAATTTTATTTCGCTGGGACTTAGAATACTGTCGGCCCATCCTACGTAATAAAGTGGGAGGAGGGTGAGTACACCGGGGGAATAAGCGCTAATGGGAGGATTATTACTCATGGATATTTATTTTATATCAGGCTAATGGTGATCAAAAATAATTAGTCTTTGGGCCTGATAAAAATAAACAAAAAAGACCAGATTCAATAAAGAATCTGGTCGGATGGTGTTTGTTCGTTTTCTCAAAAAAAGTATGTGATTGGGGTTAATACAAAATCTGTATTTACCGAAAGGGAGACATTATCCGTTCATATAGTAATGAACAGAATTGTCTTAAATTTTAGGTTATTCAGTCCAGCTGAATTTTGATGGTTGATGTTGTATTAGAAAGGTCTGTATTTCGGTAAAATTGACTAGCTATCCTGCTTTAAATTCAAAAAAACATTTTATTTAGTATACTTAATATATTTGCAAATTGAATGCCAAATTGTTGATAATATGAATTTTATGAAATAAAAATAAATTAATATGTTATTGACTTCAGAAGATTGGTGAATGCATATACCTAGAAAAAGGAAAGACCACCGCGGGGGGTGGTCTGGTGACTTTATATTAAAGGGGGATATAAAGTCTTCCTTTATCTTAAAACTTAGCAGTATAATTTTATGATGGCTAAGGTGTTGGCTGTCGATAAGAGAATGTATCTCTTATTTGGGAAAAATTGACGATAAGTTCACTTTTTTCGTCCTGTATTTGCTCAATCTTACGTAGTTTGGATTCGTAAGTTTCCATTTCTAGCAAACTTTTCGGTTTAGGAATAAAAAAGAGCATTAATAAGAACATAAAGTAGATACTTGTAATTTGTAATTTTCGCATAGGTTATGAATTTAATTAAATTGTAGATTAGTTTAATACGTTAAAAATTGTACCAAAAAAAAAGACCATCACTAGGATGGTCTAAAAAACAGACTATGAGAGAACCGCTATGAGAAAAAATAAATTATAAGTTATTGATATTTAGATTGTTAGGGATTCAGGTTTTTCTTGAAAAAATAAATGTTAAATTTTTTAATATATTTAATTAGGATCGTTTAAAAATTAAGCAGCCAAATGTTATAAGTTATTCTTTTAATGATCCTTAATTGCTTTGAGGACTAGTGCGAGACTAAAATCATGTTGCTTTTGTGGCTTTTTTGAGGTTACTTTTGAAGAATTTTTCTGCTGTGTCGAAGCGGTAGAATTATCATTAATCATATTTTCTGATGGCAAAGGAAGTCTTTTCTGATCCAGGAATCTTAGTTGATAACAATCTCTTGTTTTTACTATCTTTCCAATTTTATTCATAGGAGCAGGACTATAGAATAAGTAAGCAATAGCGGTAAAAAAAATGATAATGGGGATAATTCGGCGCATAGTGTATTCAGTTAGCTGGTTAATTTTGATGGTGTCTTTTTAAATTTAAGTCTATTCAGCATATCCTTTCAATCAAACGCAGTTCCTTATAAATCTAATCTGTTTAATTCATATTTTTCTATCGTATTTATCAATTTCTGGTGATACCGCTTATCAGTAGCATATCCTGCTTTTTTCAAACCCACTGCCCATTTTTTATAATCTTTTTCATAAGACTTTAAATGTGCATATCTACCATTACTGATTAATCGACTATGTGCTCTCCAACTATCCACGGGTGTTTTATAAACTCGGAAAAAATCTTTATGATGATCATCCGTGGCATTTGAGCAGTGTCCTTTTTTACAGTTCTTACTAAAGCATTTCATTCCAAAAAAATTATTGTTACTCTTTGCTAGACGACTCGTTCCTGCCCGGCTTTCAATCAGGGCCTGCGCCATTTTAATACTGGCAGGTATCCCAAATTTTTTCATCTCTTCTTGTGCCAATTCTGCGTGTGCCCGGATAAATTTCTTAGCCCTGCGATCCTGCAAATCATCTGCTGCCAAAGGTGCATAAGGATTACTCACCGAAAGAGACTGTGACAGATTACTCTCCTTTTCTGCGTCGCGGTCATCCGCAAAGACGGATAGGGGAGAAGCCACCGCAAAATTTAATTGAAAATCTTTTTTTAACATGATAAAAGCCACCATAGATAGTACGCCAATTTTGAACCATGGTAAATCCTTTCTGAATACTTTGGTTTTTAGTAACTGGATGATCCGATCATTATAATCCCTGAGTGGTCCTTTTAAAACCAACCACATTTTTTGAATCACCATAAAAAGCAGTGGCAATAAATCACCAAAGGTTACTTCTGCTTCTTTCGGATTTTCTGTGCTCCTCATCCTGTCATCCTGCATAGATCTCAAACCCTTGTTTCTGGTATCAATGATAACCAAAGGCACCTCTTTTTTTAGATTTCTCATGGCTAAGTATTTTGTAAGTCTTTAATCATGTTGACCATGCAAATATAAAACAAATAGTTAGTTAAAACAAAATATTTAAAACATTTAATTTTTTAAATATGATAAATTTGTCGGGTGTTTTATAATATAAAAATATAATGAGTTGAAAAAGAGAAGTTTATATATTTCTTTTTAGGAAAAAAATTTTTTATCTTTGAAAATACTGGTATCGTTTTTGTCTATTTAATTAGATCACTCTTCCAGTTGTATTGTCGGCTTTTTACTAATGGTAAATGGTATTAAGTTACTCCTCAGACATGCATTATTGAAATTCCAACGTTATATATAAGGATCATTAAAAGAATAACTTATAACATTTGACTGCTTAATTTACTCCTACTCTTCGTTAGTGAAAAACTCATTATGCTACGGCATAAATCGCATTTCACCGCCTCGATTATAAGCAAATTAACCGACCCAAACCTTTATAACTTATTTTTTAAACGATCCTAAGGTACCTATTTGATCATCCAAAAAATTAAATCAAAGATGAAGTTTAAATTCTTAGGGGCTATCCTGCTGGCTATTTTTGCTATTGCCGGAACCTCTTGTAAATCAGGAAAGAGTTGTAGTGGCGGCGGCTGGTATGGAAATCGCAACCTCGGCTACGAAGCAACACCAACTGATCAGCAAAAAATTAATGAGATGAACTCCGAATACATAGTAAATAAAGAGACTTGTATTTCGGCCAATCCATAACTCAAAAAAATTGCCTCAGATAAATAGAATAAAGTCTAAAGATATTTTATCCGTATTTTCAACTATTTCCAAGGGAAAGTCCATCGTGACTTTCCCTTTTTTAATCCTATTTCCCTGTTTATTTGGAGTTCTTGGACAACTTCTTTACTTTCGCAGCATCGTAAAACAAACCAACTATGCAATTATTAAAAGATAAAATCGCCTTGATCACCGGAGGAAGTCGGGGAATTGGTGCGGCTATCGTACGCAAGTTTGCTGTCAATGGCGCTACCGTAGCTTTTACTTATCATTCTTCTTCTGCCGCCGCAGATGCGATCGTCAACGAATTGACCGCCAACGGGGTCACTGTAAAAGCCTACCAGTCGGATGCTGGATCATATGATCAGGCCGAGCAGCTCGTCAAAGATGTGATCGAGGATTTTGGTCGGGTGGATATTTTAATTAATAACGCAGGAATCACACGGGACAACCTGATGTTGCGGATGAACGAATCCCAATGGGACGAAGTAATTCACACCAATTTAAAATCTGTCTTCAATTTAACCAAGCACGTACTGCGGCCCATGCTTAAAAGTCGTAGCGGCTCCATTATCAATATGAGTTCGGTGGTGGGTGAATTTGGAAATGCGGGACAAGCCAATTATGCGGCCTCTAAAGCCGGAATTTTTGGATTTACTAAATCAATTGCCAAAGAGGTGGGCTCCCGTAGTATTCGTTGTAATGCGATCGCTCCAGGATTTATCGCCACCGAGATGACTGATAAACTGGATGAGGAAACAAAAGAAAAATTTCTCAGCGGTATTCCGCTCAAACGATACGGCAACCCGGATGAGGTAGCAGATGCTTGTTTATTCCTGGCGTCTGATTTGTCTACTTATGTTTCTGGACAAACGATCAGCGTTTGTGGAGCGCTGAATTGTTAGCCTGTAGTGTAAATAAAAATGCCGGTAAGTCTTCTGTATGAAAACTTGCCGGCATTTTTCTGCGGTTTATCTTAGAATAAGATTTATAGTACGGGCGGCCAAAGCGCACTTAACTGAACAGTCTCCTTCCTAAAGACTTTTGCTTTTCTTTAGCGTTTAAATGAAACGCGATCAAGGGAAGCCAACAGCCAACAGCTATATAATCATCATCGCATCTCCGTAACTGAAAAAACGATACTTTTCTTTTATCGCTTGCTGGTAAGCATCCATAATCAAGTCGTATCCACCAAAAGCACAAACCATAATCAGCAGACTGGATTTAGGCAGGTGCATATTGGTAATCATTGCGTTTGCAATGCTAAATTCGTAAGGAGGAAAAATAAAGCGGTTGGTCCAGCCGTCTGTCGCTTTTAATAAGCCGTCGGCAGAAACTGCTGATTCGATACTCCGCATAGAGGTTGTTCCCACGGAGCAGATTTTTTTATTTCTTTTTTTCTTGGCACGATTAACCGTTTCGGCAGCCGTTTCGTTTATTTTAAAATACTCTGCATCCATCTTGTGCTTGCTCAAATCTTCCACGTCAATACTTCTAAAAGTACCCAGTCCAATATGCAAGGTCAATTCTGCAAAATCAATACCCTTGATTTCTAATCGCTTTAATAATTCTCGACTAAAGTGCAGACCAGCAGTTGGTGCTGCTACGGCGCCCATTTCTTTGGCATATAATGTTTGATAACGTTCGCGATCAATCGCTTCTGCTTCCCGGTCGATATATTTAGGCAAGGGTGTATTTCCTAAAAAACCGAGCATTTCCTGAAATTCCTCTTCTGTTCCATCGTGCAAAAAGCGGATCGTACGACCACGGGAAGTAGTATTGTCTACTACCTCTGCCACTAGAAGATCGTTTTCGTTCTCATCGCTAAAGTATAATTTATTACCAACCCGGATTTTACGAGCAGGATCTACCAATACATCCCAAAGGCGAGATTCGTGGTTGAGTTCCCGGAGTAGAAAAACTTCAATCTTGGCACCCGTTTTTTCTTTTCGGCCGTATAATCTGGCTGGAAAAACTTTGGTATTATTGAAAATCATACAATCCTCATCATCAAAATAATCGAGAATGTCTTTAAATACTTTATGTTCAATCTTTCCGGTCTCTTTGTGAATGACCATCAATCGAGACTCGTCCCTTTGTTCGGTTGGATATTTGGCAATAAGTTCTTCTGGTAACTCGAATTTAAATTGAGATAATTTAGTACGCATAAAATGTTTTTTTAACTGGAAAAGAGCACAAAGATAAGTTATTTCGAGCGAAGTAGGGGTGTATTGCCATGCGTCTCTACTTGACCGCAATTGAAGCGGGCAAGCGGCATGAAGTGAGTTCAAATAGGTGAAATCAGCCATCTATCGTTAAAACCATAAAATCCGTCGAATTCTTGTGGTCGATTGCCTGAAATACGCTAGCTTAGAGCATTCTATTTTCAAACAGCTTCTATAACGAAACTATGCTCTTTAAGATTATTTTAGAAAGTATTTTACAGGCTTTCCAGCAACTGGCGGGCAGTAAACTGCGAAGTTTTCTCTCCCTTCTGGGAATCAGCATTGGAATATTTTGTATCATCGGTGTGCAAACGGCCGTGGATTCGCTGGAAGATAATATCAGAGGTAGTTTTGACAAACTCGGAAGTGATGTAGTCTACGTTGCCAAATTTTCCTGGGCCGAAGATCCGGGAGAAAATTATACAAAGCTATTACGTCGCCCCAATCCAGATTATAAAGATTACCGGAAACTAAAGAAAAACTTGACAACTGCTGAGGCACTTTGCCTTAACGTCGGTCTCGGAATGAAAACGATACAGTACAAATCCAATAGTGTGGACAACTGTGATGTGATGGCAACGACCGAAGGGTATGATGAAATTTATAATCCCGAAATTGAAAAGGGACGTTATTTTTCGGCCAATGAGTTTACCTACGGAGGAGATAATATTGTCATTGGATATAATATTGCGCAACAACTTTTTGGTAATATTGAACCGATTGGTAAACAGGTTAAGTTATTGGGGCGTAAGTTGACCATCATTGGGGTCATTGCAGAATCGGGAGAAAGCCTGATCGGTATTATGGATTATGATGACAACGTTTTATTGACTTACGAAAATGCCCGAAAATTTGCCAATCTAAAATCAACCAATGTTTTTGGTAATTCCAGCCTCAGTGTTAAGGCTGCGGAAGGGATTGAAAATACACAACTCAAAGATGATATCACGGGTGTACTACGTACTCACCGTCGACTTAAGCCAAAGGAGGAGGACAATTTTGCCATGAATGAAATTTCTATTCTTACTGCTGCCTTTGACGCTTTTTTTGAAATACTCAATTATATTGGTAAAATTATCGGAGGTTTTGCCATCCTGGTAGGAATGTTTAGTGTGGCCAATATCATGTTTGTTTCCGTAAAGGAACGGACGAATATTATTGGTATCAAAAAAGCACTGGGCGCCAAGCGGTTTGTAATTCTTTTAGAATTTTTGATTGAAGCGATTATTCTCTGCCTTATCGGTGGACTGATAGGGTTGGCTTTTGTTTTTATAATTGTAAAAGGGTTGAGTGCTGCGGACTTCTTTGCTTACGAAATTTATCTTTCCAGAGGTAATATCATGTCTGGACTCATCTGGTCTACCGTCATTGGAATTTTAGCGGGCGTGATTCCCGCCATACAAGCTTCGGGCATGGATCCGGTGGAGGCGATCCGGAGTAAGGGGTAAATAGCGATTATTAGAATAATAACAGGAGGGGTGTTTAAGGAACAACGATCTAATAGATTCAGAATTATAACTAATAGGGGAATTGCCAGTTTATTTTTCATTCCCAATCACCGTCGATCAATGCTCGCAAATATTAACCGTTTCTAAGCTTGGCGAAATACTAAAACATTATCAACGCAGAGTCGTTTTGTGAAAAAATCTCCCTGACTTTTTAGAAGAGCCATATCTCTCTTTATATGGTATATTTCTTAAATCTGATTTAACTTCCTCTTGCTCACATAGTCCAATCCTAAATCCGACTTTAGATCTCACATATTCCCAAAAGTAAATGTCCATGAAATATCTCCCGCTATTTTTGCTCGTTTGTCTTTCTCTGGTCGCCTGCGAAATGCTTCGTCCTGCTGGACAAACCACCACCGAAGATCCACCCGTGATCAATAATCCTACCACTGGAAATGACTCTACCGGGAATGATCCAATTGACGAAGAACCCGATATTAAAGAACCCAACATTGATACGCCCGGTAATTATCCACCAGGCAATGCCGTAGTAAGAGAATGGATTCATCGTCCGTTACATCCCGATAATTTTCAGAGTGTACAATTTAAAATCAATGCCGTCGAACCCGCCGGTGCCAATAGGGTAGTACTCTCCATTTATGAATACGAGTGGTACCGGAATGAGGAGGGACTTCCTTCCAAGCGAAAGCGGAACAATGGAAAATGGGGCGTAGCCAAAGAATGGACTTTTACGGAGCCATTAAAAAATATCAATTTGGCATATACTTATCCAAAGGGGTTTGCCGCAGGGACCAATGTAGAATATATTTTTCAAATCTATAGTATAGATGGAAAGAGAACCGAAAAACTGGCGCTCTTTGATGCGGGTGATTCCCGTTGGCCCAACGATAAAATTATGCTTTACGCAACTTCGCGACACGTACTCGGACAATCCATCAATTTATGTTTTGTTCCGGATACGGATTATAATACGAATGGAGATGCTCGCAATTGGCCGGTATTTTTGGGAGACGTGGAGGATCTGATTTACAATGGTTATCATAAAAATAATATGGTCAAGAATCATAAGGAGAACTGGGCCTTTTTTTACACCCGGGAAGCCGTGGATGGTTTTCAACTGGCGCTGGACTATGGAAATCCGGATCGTTTCCCTTCTTTTATGAAAGAAAATATAATAGATGGAATTGACGCATTTGGATTGTTACATAAAAATGAATATAGTGATGGCGCATATTTGTTGGGAAATTTACAATTCCTTGCTCAAAACGTTTTTACTTCTGAATCCTATAATCACGGAACCGCTATTCACGAAACAGGACATGCTATTTTTAATCTGAGCGATGAGTATAATGGTTGTGCTTGTTTTGAATCGGATACGGGCTTGGGACAAAATGTCTACAGCAGTCGTTCCGCTTGCGAGGAGTTTAACCGTACCAATGGTTTTAGTGAGGTGGATTGTACGGAATTAACTGGCTACAATGGCTTGGCCTGGTATATGTCCGAACGCGATGTTTATTTTCCTACGTTACAAATTTGTCAGGACTTTAATCGTCAAAATGGTTATGAAGTAGAAAGTTGTATTACCTTTCAGGATTTGGATGGAAAAATTTCTTATCGTTCTAACGCGGGGCTTTGTATCATGCAAGATGATGGGGATGATATTGTCCGGGATTTTCAACAAACCTGTGGCAGCCTTATCGAAAGTTACTACCAACGAATGGAGTATAGCTCGCTGGCCGTAGCGCCACAATCATTACAGGACAATGCTTATGGCTACGAAAAAGTCGCTTTGCTGGAATTGGAAAATAATAATGGTAACTGGGATATGGAACTGGAGACGGTACGTTATGGAATTCCTGCCAAAGATCGTATGGCAACGGATGCCTATACGATATCCGTAATTGGACAAGATGATCAGATGATTTATGCTACTTCCCTGGATCGGCCGACGCGTGTTAAATTTGAAGGAGGAGATCGGGATCATCACAAAACGGTAGAAACGACGAAGGCAAAAATGAAAATTGCCATTCCGTACAATAAGCGGGTCAAGGATTTACAGTTATACGATAATCAGCCTCCAAGAGCGAGACCGGGGAATATGGTTATTCGAGGAACGGAGCGGGGCAATGGAATGGTAAAAAACTTTCCTTTGGTAGTCAAGAAAATGAATGGACAGTAGAATGGCCGAACAGTAAAGGACTGTCCCATGAAGTGTGTCAGCGCGGAGGCCTTCCTTTAGGAATACAAGGCGCGGGATGCTAAATGACACACTTGATTGTACAGACTCGACATAAAAAAAAAGCAAGATCCTATGACGAGAAACTTGCTTTTCAAAACCTATTTTAAGATCAAAGTTATTCTTACCAGCTAATGTCGTCTTCTGCTACATCCTCTGTTTCTGATTCTGTAGTAACGTCACCGCTGTTATTTTCTTGACTTTTTTTGTATTCGGCATCACTTTCTGCCTGGCTTGCTTCCCATTCTTCGTGTTTACGCGTATATTCATCGTAATCGTAGTCGGGCATTAACTCCGTTTTTACGTAGTCAACGGCTTCGGTTAATCCTTCTAAAAATCGATTAAAGTCTTCTTTATAAAGGAAAATCTTGTGTCGTTCGTAACCGTCGCTGTTGAATTTTCTCGTGCTCTCGGTCAACGTCAAATAATAGTCTTCTCCTTTAGTCTGACGTACATCGAAGAAGTAAGTTCTTCGTTTTCCAGCTCGGACCTTCTTAGAAAAAACACTCTCAAATCTTCTTGGATTGCTCTCGTTTTCCACTGTTTAAAGTTTTTATGAGTAATAGAGTTTAACTATTCTGTTTTACAAATGTAGTGATTTGTTACAGAATAAAGAAAATTTGTTAAAAAAAACTACTTTTTAAATAAAAAAAATCTTGGGAGATAGAATGTGTACAAATTACAATAATCAACTTTTTGAGGCTTCTTCCAGCTGCTGTTGCTCAAAAACCTGAGCGTAATATCCCCCTTTGGCCAGTAAAGTTTCGTGCGTACCTTGCTCAGAAATATGTCCATCATCGATGACAATAATATGATCAAATTGCAGGGAAGAATAAATTCTGTGCGTAATAATCAGACTGGTCTTGTCTTTTAACCTTCCGTTGAGATACCCAAGAATCTGTTGTTCCGTTGTGGTATCTACGGCCGATAGACAATCATCGAGGATTACAATATCGGGTTCTTTGATCAGGGCGCGGGCAATAGAAATCCGTTGTTTTTGTCCACCAGAAAGCGTCACGCCTCTTTCTCCCACCATGGTGTCAAATCCTTCTGGCAATCCCACAATATCTTCGTAAACGGAAGCGTAACGGGCAAATTCTTCAATCGTAGCACGGTCAGCTGATCTTTTTCCAAAAGCGACATTTCCGGCAATGGTATCCGAGAATAAAAATAAATCCTGTGGAACATAGCCGATTTTTTTGCGCAAATTGGCCAAATCGTGTTTTCTAATGTCTTTCCCATCAATTAATATCTTTCCGTCCGTTACATCGTACATTCTCAGTAATAAGTCAGCGATGGTGGTTTTTCCAGAACCGGTTTTCCCAATAATGGCCATCTTTTGACCTGCTTTTAATTTGAATGTCAAATCATTGATCGCTCGAATTCCTGAGTCCGGATAGACAAAATCTACGTTCTTGAATTCAATATCTCCTTTCAGACTCCCTGGATCAACCACCGTATTTTTAATCGCAGGATCTACCTCCAAAAATTCATTGATTCTACTTTGCGAAGCCGCTGCTTGCTGCACAATCGAAGCGATCCAACCCAGCGCAGTAATGGGCCAGGTAAGCATACTCACATAAATAACAAACTCTGCGATATTACCAGGCGTCACCGTTCCTTTCGCTACCTGCACTCCTCCAACGTAAACGGTCAATATGGTACTGGCGCCAACCAACAAGATCATAAGCGGAAAAAACATCGCATTGACCTTTGCCAGATCCATCGTCTTGTTTTTATAATCATCACTCTGATTCCCAAAATGACGGAGCATCGCTGGTTCTTGTACGTAAGATTTGACCACCCGAATACCACTGTATACTTCTTGCGCGGTACTATTTAAGGTGGCTAGTTGTTTTTGTATGATACCACTCTTTTTATTAATTAAATTGCTAACATAATAAATAGAGATAGATAAGAAAGGCATCGGTAACAGACAGTAAAAAGTCAGCATCGGACTGACGGAAAGCATGGAATAGATAACAAAGAAAAAGAGCGATGCTAGATTGATACCGTATAAAATACCAGGTCCAACGTACATTCTTACCTTGGATACATCTTCGGTAATCCGCGACATAAGATCTCCGGTATTATTTTTTTTATAAAAAGCTAAATTTAGTTTTTCGTAATGAGAAAATATTTCTTTCCGCATATCATACTCGATCAATCGGGACATCACGATGATGGTCTGCCGCATGAAGTACATAAATATGCCCATCAATAAAGCAAGAATCAAAACCAGACCTCCAAAGAACAGCAGGACGGTACCGAGTTGCGCAAACAGCACCTTCTGGGAAGCATACCCTTCGGTGAGTTTGTACAGACCAATATTCTCAATAACTAAATCGAGGGCATAGCGAATCATCTGAGGTTGAAGCACTCGGAAATAGTTGCTGAGGGAAACAAAAATGATCCCTAGCAAAAAACGCCAACGGTATTTATAAAAGAATTTATTGAGAACGGCTAACTGCTGCACAGGTCTGGGAAAGGGTTTATTAATGTTAGATGTATCAAATTTGAATCTGAGGCGTAAAGATACCTATATTTAGGAGCCAATTAAGCAGCCAAATGTTATAAATTATTCTTTTAGGAATGGCAAATAAATAAGTGCAGATTCCAGGCGAACTATTTTTGTATCAATCAAAGAAGTAAAATGGGCGTTATACTGTGTATGATAACCATTTTAGTAATGCAGAGTGATCCAAAAAGAGGAAGTATAGAATCGTACTTTATTTATTTTATCAACATTCCTTATTGGTCCTTGGGGCGAAAGTTGTAATTTTGGAGCTATGCCCCGATAAACAACAGTTGTGCCCTCGCACCTTTTTCTAACCAAACTATTTTAACAAACCTTTCCAGTAATTGTTGCTGGAAAAAAGACCATTTTGTATGAACCGAATTATCACGCTCGATGAGTTTATTATTAAAAAACAAAAAGATTTTGAGTTTGCCTCCGGCGAACTTACGGGACTCCTCCGTGATATTGGAGTTGCGGCAAAAATCGTCAATCGCGAAGTAAATAAGGCCGGACTGGTCAATATTTTAGGTACCCAGGGGGAAGCCAATGCCTCCGGTGATACCGTACAAAAACTGGATATGTACGCCAACGATAAGTTGATTGACTGTTTGAAGAATAGTGGCGAATGTTGCGGAATCGCTTCGGAAGAAAACGAAAATTTTATTCCTATCCCATCTGTAACTGGAAAGGATGCCAAATATGTGGTGGTTTTTGATCCACTAGATGGTAGTTCTAATATTGATGTCAACGTTTCCGTCGGAACGATTTTCGGAATCTACCGTCGAAAAAGTAAACCGTCCGGTCCTTGTGAATTAAAAGACTTTTTACAAAAAGGAACGGATTTAGTTGCGGCAGGCTATGTACTCTACGGAACTTCTACCATCTTGGTATACACGACTGGCCGTGGCGTTAATGGATTTACCTTAGATCCAACGATCGGAGAATTCTGCTTGTCGCACCGCGATATTAAAATTCCAAAAAGAGGAAATTACTACTCTGTGAACCAAGGTTATTATTTAAAATTTGATGTAGAGATGCGTCGGTATATTGACCACTGTTCGGATATGAATCTGCGGATGCGCTATATCGGATCAATGGTTTCAGATATCCACCGAACTTTATTACAGGGTGGAATATTCCTTTACCCAAATACGCGAAAATATCCAAAAGGTAAACTTCGTTTATTATACGAATGTAATCCTTTGGCATTCATTGTCGAGCAAGCTGGAGGTAAAGCAATCAACGCCAACCTCGAACGAATTATGGAGCAGGATGCCCACGAGTTGCACCAGCGGGAAACAATTGTTATTGGTTCGCCCGAGATGGTAGACGAAATGAAAGCTTTTATTGAGCGCTATAGTATTCCTGGATATAAGGTGGAAGGGTAGTACTGTTTTTAAGAAAATAAAAATTGAATGCGTGACAAATTACAGGGTCTTAATTAAGGCCAGCTAGCTGGTTGGCTTCCTTCGAACGTATTTTACGTATAAAGGAAGCCAACCAGCAAATAGCTAACAGGCCAACCAGCAAATCCTGTTCCCCCTAATTTGTCACGCACTCAAATCATATTTTAGAAAGTCAGAATGGAAAATAAAAACCTTCCAAAATTTGTTCCTTTCCCTAATTCATACTACTTTCATTGTTAAAAAATGTCCACCTTTTTTACCATTCCTTTCCTCGCCTTTAAATTAAAATTTCACGGTGGTAACGAACTCGTTTTACCGCTTCGCGATCTAAACGCATTACAACTCGGTACTTCTCCCGAAATACTCGCTGGTAAATACGCAGAGCAATTTCAAAAAGTCTTTATTGATCGTTCTGACTATCTGGCATTGGTAAAAGAAGCGGACTACGCAGATTATTTTCAGGCTGAGATATCCTTGGTATTTAAGGAGGCTAAAGACCGAACGGCGTATCCAGATTTTTCACTCGACTTTTCTTATTATTGGAAAAAAACAGCGCACGGATTCTGGGCGGTGGTTCCTGCCTTGGGTGTCGAGGCTATGGCTGCTGAATTTGAGGCCATGGAAACACAACTCGAAGAGGCAATTAGACTTTCTTTTATTCGAAATAAAAGACTCAAGTCGGTCGAAAAAATTGCCGCTACGATTTGGTTTGAAGACATAGAATTACTGAGAAAAGATTTACAATTTAACGTCTATTCTCTGGCGGAACAGGAAAATGTAGATGACGCTAAAGAAATCAATTGGTTAAAAAAACTGGCTTTTCCATTACAAATAACAGAACAGGAAACCTGGCACCGTGACAAAGAATTAGACAGTCTCAGTCGAGCCGCACAAAATGATTTTAATTCCAGTGTTTTAATTGTTGGAAAATCTGGTGTCGGAAAGTCGGCGCTGATCCTCGAATTGGCGCGTCGGTATAATATAGCTAGTGCAGCGGTTATTATTTGGGAAACCAACGCTTCCCGAATGATTCGGGAATTGACGGAAGATACGGGATGGGAAGAAAATTTTGGTTATCTCTGTCAGCAACTTTCATCTACCAACGATTTTTTATTTATTCAAAATCTCACCGAACTATTCGAAGTTGGGCAGTACGAAGGTAGCGAAACCAGTATGGCTGATGCACTCCAAACGTATCTCAATCAAGGCAAAATTTCTATCCTGACGGAATGTACGCCCGAGGAATTAAGTCGCATCGAACTCAAAGCACCTAATTTTTTATCGTTGTTTCAAATCATCCGATTAGAGGAGCCTACCAGAAATCTGGAGAAAATAATTATCGGAAAAGTACAGTCTATTGCGAGACGCCAAAAATTAAAAATTGAGCGCTCGGCCATCGAAGAGATTATCCGGTTGAGTCGTCGTTTTTCTCCTTACTCGGGAATGCCCGGTCGTCCCATTCGTTTTTTAGAGTCTTTGCTTTTGGATGTTCAAACGGAAGAAAAAATGCTCACTAAAATTACGCGTGCTACGGTGATTCGTCGATTTTCGCAAGAATCCGGATTGCCGCTCTTTATGATAGATCCGGAAATTCCATTGCCCTTTGAAAAAATAAAAAAAGATTTTAATCAGGAAGTTTCCGGACAGGAATTGGCGGTTGATAATGTGCTAAATATGTTGGCAACGGTCAAGACGAATCTGAGTTTTAGCGGTAAACCCATTGCCTCTTATTTATTTGTCGGACCAACAGGTGTCGGTAAAACAGAACTAGCCAAAGTGCTTAGTAAATTTATGTTTGGCCACCAGGATCGGATGATTCGTTTTGATATGAGTGAGTACGCACACCCGGCGGCGGTGGCGCGTTTAATGGGGGCTTCTTTTTGTGATGACGGATTGTTAACCTCGGCAGTTCGTCGGGAGCCTTTTTCTGTTTTATTATTTGATGAAATCGAAAAAGCAGACCGTGGATTTCAGGATTTATTATTACAAATACTGGACGAAGGACGGTTGTCGGATAGTAAGGGAAAGACCGTTAATTTTTGTAGTACCATTATTATTATGACCTCCAATATCGGTGCGGCAAATCTTCAGGACAATCGCATTAGCTGGAAGTCTACCATTGACGCTGCTGAGATAGCACGGCATTTTGAATCTGCGGTGCAACAACATTTTCGACCAGAATTATACAATCGGATTGATCGGATTACCCCTTTCAATCCCTTGTCCCAGGAGATCATCGCCCGGATTGTTAAAAGGGAAATAAAAAACCTGAAAGAGCGAGAGGGAATAAAATTTAGAAAACTAACGGTAAATCTGGATGATTCAGTTTACAATTTTTTAGGTATACGAGGGTATGATCGCCGCTATGGTGCTCGTTACTTGCAACGGGCAATCCGGGAAGAATTGATTATTCCGTTAAGTCGACAAATAAATATCCTTGATTTTGAAAATCAAACGGTTGCCCGATTGTCGGCCGACGCTGAAAAAGGTATTCGTTTCGAAATTGAAAGTGACGAGATGGCGCTGGATTTATGGATGGAAGAATTAAATAGAATCAACGATGCTGATTTTGCCAGCGACCTGCGGCGAAAAATATATCAATTAATGGGAGGTCGCGTTTATGTGCATTTACTGGCTCGAATTGAGCAATTTGAAGGAATTAAAAAGCGGATGAAAGAAAATTTTTGGAAAAATCCGGCATTCACAAAATCCTACACGGAATTGTATGAAATTAAAGAGACCTTTTTACAGCTGAAAGCTCGAATTGAAAAAATAGAACTTTCTCTGGCATTGATAAAAATGGAAATGGAACCCCCGCAAATAGAAATAAGGGACCGCCTTAAGTCCTGGGAAACCGATTTTTGGCAATCTAAACTAGACTTGTTTCTATCTTCTAATGATGCTGGCAACGGTGCCCGTCTCGGTATATTTGGTCCTAATCTAACCCCGATTTTAGATTTTTATAAGGAATTATTTGCTACCAAAAAATACGAATATACCGCGCAAGGTGTCTGGTATCGAAAAGCATGGTATGATCGTTTAGAACCTGTTAAAGATAGTGAAATCGGAGAAATAGCGCCTGCACACGAATATATTTTATCAGATAACTTAATCGTAGAAAATTATCCGGTCATTCAGCCACCGGAAGCCGGAGATGTTTTATACGGTATTATCTTTAAGTTGAAAGGCAACTGTCCTTGTTTATTTTTAGAAAATGAGTCAGGGTTTCAAGTGTTTGAGATAAATGACAAACTTGATTTTAAGTATTGGGTACAAGTAGCTGCGAAGGAAATTACGATTCCACCGGAGATTCATCGGCAAAAATTTTACAAAAAAGCCCAACGGATCATTAAACCGCTTCACCTGGCGGACACCCGCCTCAAGATTAACCGGGAAGTTAACCGGAGCGAACACGTAGAGGTATTGCTGGAAACCCTGGAAGAACTATTCAAAAATCGTTTGGATCAAGCACTATTTTAAAAAAACGCAAATAGAGCGAGCTATGATGTGTATTTTTAAGGAAATTAGAAGGCAAAAGGACGAGTAGAATGGCTCAACTTATTTTTAATTTTTCACCAATGACCCAACCTATTCAGTATATTCGTCGTCTTTCCTAAAGCTAAAACACCTATAATTCTTAAGGAGGAATGGTAAAATATTCATTCCTTAAAAAACTTCTATTTTGAAGACTTTGACAAAAGCAGGCAAAGACGGTTACACATGTTTGGAAGAAAAACCTATACTGAAAAGGAACTCGTCGAGGGTTGCATGCGCAATGATCGGCGATGTCAGGAAATCTTGTACAAACAACATTTTCAGACCATGATCGGTATGTGTATGCGGTATACCTCCGACCGGGAAACCGCGATGGAGATTGTCAACATAGGTTTTCTGAAAGTATTTAAAAAGCTGGATACTTTTACGTTCAGTGGTTCTTTGGAAGGGTGGATCAGAAGAGTTGTCTACCACTGTTTATCTGATTATTACAGAAAAAATTCCCGGTATTTGCAATTTTTGGTTTTTGAAGATCGGGACGCGCAAGTGCGGGAAGAACCTTTGAGCAGTATGTATGCGGAGGACATTATGAAAATGGTGGATTTATTACCCCCTGCTACCCAAAATGTTTTTCGCCTGTACGCCGTCGAAGGATTATCACATGCAGAAATAGGCGAACGAGAAAATATCAGCGTAGGAACTTCCAAGTGGCATTTGAATGCCGCCCGGGAAAAACTTAAAACGCTATTAAAAAAAAGTAATAACTACCGAAGTCATGTTGGGTAAACAAAGAAAAAATAAAACAATCGATCCCCAATTTATGGATGCTGCCTGGAAAAATATGGCGGAAATCCTGGATCAGGAAATGCCCGTTGAAAAGAAAGAACGACGTATTGGTTGGCTTTCTATTGCCGCCATTCTTGTCTTGGGATTTGTAGGCGGTATTGTCGCAACATGGGGATTGCAAAAACATCAGTCTGCTCCAATGGCATCTAATCGGACCCTTGAGCATAAAACCAGTCAAACAGATATTGCTACCTCAAATATTCCTGCCAGTAAAAATAATATTCTTAACACTGAAATTCAAAATGAAAAAAATATAACGTTATCATCTAGCGCTATAGTTAGTGAAACGGCTAATTCTACAGTTTCTGAAAAGCAGATAGCTGCCGCAACTATAAAAGAAGTAAAGTCCAGTAAAAATAATAATATTCAATCAGTATCTTCTTTTACTCAAAAAAAATTATCTCAAAGTATTGTAAGCCAGCCTGTTAAACTGGCATCAAGTTATGTAATAAAATTACCTGGAGAAGAGAAAATAGCTACGGATGCAGTAATAACTGTTTCGATCGCTGATCCTGCCATTGCAAAAAATTCTACGCCCGTAGCTGGATTGCCAGTGTTAGGATTGACTACATTACCAACAGCAACTGCTGATTTTTTAATTGGAGATGACATTGATTTTCCCAAAAACAAGAAATGGCAAACTGGTATTTATGCTGGCGTCATCGTCGCTGGTAAAACGGGTAATGGACTGGAGGCAGGAATGAAATTACAAAGGAAGCTAGGTGCAAAATGGGCCATCGAAACGGGCTTGGGTTTTCGTGGTACGCAACTGGCTTTTTTAAGTAAAAATGAAGAAAATTCAGCGCTTTTAGATGACTATCGAAATGCAATTACCAGCGATCCGGATTCTTTTCTTGCTAGTCTTGATCAGCAAGAAATAGTAAATAATATAAACGCGGACGCGCCTGATTATCAAGTGACAGTTCCTTTGTCTTTGCTTTATCGACCAACGGGAAAGCTGCGCTTGGCGCTAGGTATGAGTTGGGCGTATCGGTTAAATAAATTAAAAGATGCATCTTCGCTTGAACCTTCAGTAGGCACTGGTGAATTTTTTGTAGATAATAATCTTGACAAAAACTCTTTTTCGGAACGTTCCAATGATTTTCGTCTAAATCTTGGTGTCGGTTACCACTTTAATAATTGTATGGCCATCGAATTGGCGTACAGCACACAGCTAAATTTCGAAGGCAATCATTTCCTGGATAGTGCTAATGCGAGTACTATTCCTTTCTACGACGATGCTACCATACCTGGAAAATTTTTCCGACTTGGGTGGATTTATTATTTTAAAGGATAAGAAACGAAAAATAAATTTCTGAAAACTTTCTTTAGAAACGAGGATTAAATAGATTAAGAAATTTTGAGTAGGTAGTTTTTGTGTATAACGAGTTGAAAAACACAGACATAGCCGTAGCTATGGCGCGTATTTTAAACGAAGTTAGGCACAAAAAATATT
>Ga0114957_1001139_pt1 | contig 30934 bp, 27 predicted proteins | sample BantaG_FD_87175 | JGI IMG/M metagenome (GOLD analysis project Ga0114957, IMG submission 87175) | Marine algal microbial communities from Bantry Bay, Ireland - BantryBay_4 metaG | ecosystem: Host-associated > Algae > Red algae > Unclassified | place: Bantry Bay, Ireland | collected 2014-11-21
CCGGCCAGCGTCGCTTCGAGCGCCCCCGTGACCTCGGCGGCGAGGTCCAGCTCGCGCAGCGTGTTGTCCAGCTCGAGGGTGACGAGCACGTCGCGCACGTCGCCCATCCCCTCGCCCTCGGGCACGACGCCCTCGAGCGCCGCGAGCAGGGTCAGCTCGAGCGGGTAGTCGCCGTCCGGGGTGACGGTACCGGTGACGTTCGCCGCGTAGCTCTGATAGTCGACTGATGCCTCGTCGAGGAACAGCGTGCCGTCGTCGGTACGCGCCGACAGGGAGAGATTCTCGAGCACCTGCGGCGGTGCGTCGCCGGGTGCCTGGAAGGTCAGGCGCCTGACCAGCACTTCCTCGAGCGTCACGTCGATCGGCAGCGCGATGCTCGGCAGTTCGATCGGCCCGCCCGGTTCCTTCGGGGCGGCTTCGGTGGCGTAGGTGGTGACGTCGAGTTCGTCGACGATGGCGCGATCGAGGCAGAAGCGGCGCTCGGTCAGGCAGCCCAGACGCCAGGCGGTGTCGACCCCGCGTGCCTCGATCTTCAGCGCGTCGTTCTCGAAGGACAGAGCCTCGGTGGCGATGCCCTTGCGGAGGTTGCCCTCGAAGGCGTCGAGCTCCAGTCCGTCGACGCGCCTGGCCGCTTCGCGGGTCACGAGGTTGAAGCCCTTCTCGGTACCCGCCACGAAGTAGACGACACCCAGCACCAGCAGCACCAGCACGAGGAGGACCAGCAGCAGGATCCCGAGCCACTTGAGCAGTCGCTTCATCAGAAGTCCGGACCGAGGGAGAGATGGACGCGGAAGCCGCGATCGAGTTCGTTGTCGCCGATCGGGTGACCGACGTCGATGCGGAACGGACCGACCGGCGATTGCCAGCGGATGCCGACGCCGGCGCCGGCCGAGTAGGGGTGGCTGAAGGTGTTGAAGGCGCGTCCGGCATCGACGAAGACGGCGGCGCTCCAGCGATCGGCGAAGCGGTAGTTGTACTCGGCGTTGAGGATCTCGAGGTAGCGTCCACCGACCGGATCGCCGGCGGGGTCGCGCGGGGAGACGTCGCGGTACTTGTAACCGCGGATGCTTCGGTCACCGCCCGCGAAGAAGCGCTGCGAGACCGGCACGCGGGTGAAGTCGTTGGTGCTGATCGCGCCGTACTGCAGGGTGCCGATCAGCGTGTTCCTCGGGGTCACGGCGCGCAGGTACTTGAACTGCACGATGGACTTGTAGAAGTCGATCGACGAGAGCAGCTTCCTCGAACCGTAGAGGAACTGGAAGGCGGTGGTCTGGCCCCAGCTCGGGAACGGGCGCCCCTTGCTGCGGGTGCGGCCGTAGCCGATGCCGGGCAGCACCAGGTTGGTCTCGAGTTCGCGCCCGGAGACGACCGAGATCTCGCGCTCCCAGCGGACGAAGAGGGACTCGTTCCACTCGTGGCGGAGGCGGGTGACCCGCTGCACGTTGAGCGTGGACAGGAAGCTTCGCACCTCGTCGTCCCGGTCCTCGTTCTGCAGGCCGTACTCGACGCTGTAGTAGTTGAGCAGGGGGTCGCGCCCGCGCGGTATGCGGTAGGCGACGGAGGCGTTCTGGCGCACCGCCGACAGGCCGAGCTCGGCCGAGGCGGAATGCCCGCGGCTGTTGATCAGCGGCTTCGCCCAGGTGATGCGCCCGCGCGGCCCGTCGTCCTCGGTCGAGTAGCCGATGCCGAGCCCGACCTGGTTCGCATCCTTGCGGGTCAGCGAGACGCGCACGGGCACCGTCCGTCCGTAGCGCCGGTCGCGCTGCGGGACGACGCGCACGCTGTCGAAGTAGCCGGCGTTCTGGAGATTTCTCGTGAGTTCCCCGACCTTCCTCGCCTCGTAGGGGTCGCCTTCGGCAAAGGGCAGCCAGCGCTCGAGAAACGCGTCCGAGAGCACCTCGCTGTTCCAGACGACCTCGCCGAACACGTGGCGCTCCCCGCTGTCGGCGATCAGCGTGATGTCGGCGGTGAGCTGGCGTCGGCTGACGCGTACCTCGGTCCTCGTCAGCTTGAAGTCGAAGTAGCCGAGGTCCTGCGCGCGGCCCAGGAGCACGCCCTTCGCCCCGTCATAGGCACCGGAGACGAACACCGCGTTGCGCTGCAACGGGAGCTGTCCGAGCACCGGCATGTACTCGCCGTCGAGGCTGGCCGCGCCGTCGATCCGCACGTTGATGACGCCGATGCGGACCGGGTCGTTGGGCGTGATGCGCAGTTGCAGCACCGTGTCCTCGCCCACGTCGCGCCGGTCGACGTCCACGTCGGCGCCGTAGTAGCCGAGCGCCGAGAGCGCCGTCTTCGACAGCGCCGGCAGCGAGTCGATGTAGCGTTCCAGGGAGCGTTCGCGTTCGTCCCGAGGCTCGCCGATGGAGAGCCGGACGTTCTCCTCGAGCTTGTCCGGCACGCCGCTGATCTCGATGCGCAGCTCGGCCGAGACCGCGCCGCTCGCGAGCGCGCCCACGACCAGTAGCGACGCGCCGGCGTGACGGGCGACGCGCGCGAGGAGCTTCGCGGCGGGGGTGTCGCGGGGAAGGCGGGCCGGCTGGGTCAAGAGGACGTCAGAATCTCGATGAGTTCGACAACCCGCTGGGCGGGCAAGGGTCGTGCCGCGGACGTACGGGACATTCACCGGTCAGGTACGTGTCCGCAGGACGCTCTGATGCAGGGAGGTGCCGGTTTCTACGCGACGCCGCTGCCCTCCACGTCGTCCGGAAAGCGCACGGCCCACGCCGTGAAGCCGCCGTCGAGGCTGTACACTTCCGCGAACCCTCGCCCGGCGAGCATCGCGCCTGCCGCCTGGCTCGAATGACCGTGGTAGCAGCAGACGATCAGGGGCACGGCGGGATCGGCGTCGGCCACGAAGGCGGCCAGGCCGGATTCGTCCAGGTGCCGGGCCTTGTCGATGTGCGCGGCGGCGTAGCTTTCCGGGTCGCGAATGTCGACGACCGTGGCGTCGCGATCATCGATGAGGATGCGGGCGTCGTCGGCGGAGAGGCGGGCGTAGGACATGGTCGACAGCGTGGGTTGCGTGCGAAGGGAATGGCGGAGTTTCCGAAGTCTATCAGTCGAGTCGGCGCGAGCCCGGTGATTCCCGCGACCCCTCCGGCCCATGGCCCGGCACTTTTCCACGCCGCGCTGCGAAGCCTCCCCGAAGACTTCCGGGTGGACGAGCGCCTGACGATCGAGCACACCGGCGAGGGAGAGCATCTGTGGCTGCGGATCGAGAAGCGGCTGCTGAACACGTCCGATGTGCTCGCCCTGCTCGAGCGGGTCTATGCCGTCGGCTCGGCCGATGTCGGAGTGTCGGGATTGAAGGATCGGCGGGCCGTGACCCGTCAGTGGTTCAGCGTGCGCACGCCGCTGGACGCCGCGCCGTTCGAGTCCGCGGCGACCGAGCTGTCCTCGGCGACCGAGGCGTCGTCGTCGCCGACCGAGCCGACCGAGCCGTCCGAGCCGTCCGAGCAGTCCGAGCAGTCCGAGCCGACCGAGCCGACCGAGCCGACCGAGCCGTCCGAGCCGTCCGAGCCGTCCGAGCCGTCCGAGCCGTCCATGCCGTCCATGTCGTCCGAGCCGTCCGAGCCGTCCGAGGAGCGCTCGTCGCTGCGTCTGCTCGACAGCGCGCGTCACTCGCGAAAGCTTCGCCGGGGCGCCCATGTGGCGAACGTCTTCGAGATCATTCTGCGCGACGTGGAGCCGCTGCCTGCAGGCAGCGAGACCGCTGAGTCGGCCGAGGCGTTCCTGTCGGCCGTGGCGGAGCGCGTCGAACGCCTTCGCGCCGACGGCTTCCCGAACTATCTCGGCCCCCAGCGATTCGGCCACGGCGGCTCGAATCTCGTCCGGGCGCGGGCCTGGTTTCGGACGCCGAAGAAGCGGGCCTCGCGTCAGCAGCGCGGGCTGTGGCTGTCGGCGGCACGCTCGGCGCTGTTCAACCGGATCTGTGCGGCCCGCGTCGCCGACGGCAGCTGGTCGCGCGCGATCGACGGCGAGCCGCTGATGCTCGACGGCAGCCGGAGTTTCTTCGTCCCGGACGGGGCGTCGCGCGATGACGGGTCCGTCGCGGATCGGATCGCGAGCGGCGACGTGCATCCGAGCGGCCCGTGGTGGGGGCGTGGCGCGTCGCCGGCGAGCCGCGCCTGCGCCGTGCTGGAAGCGTCCGTGCTCGAGGACGCCGCCGACCTGCGTGGCGGGCTCGAGCGCGCGGGCCTCGAGCAGGAACGCCGCGCCCTGCGAGCGCTCGCGCCGGATCTCGTGCTGACGCCCGTGGACGCGCGCACCCTGCGCCTGACCTGCTCGCTGCCGCCGGGCGTGTTCGCGACGACGCTGTTGGCCGAGTTCGGCACGTACACGACCGGGGAGCGCCGCTAGATGGGCTCGGGCCCGCTGCTCGGCGGCGCCTTCGCCAGATCGAGGGCGCGCTCGCCGATGCCTATCGCGTGCTCGGCATCACTCGCGACGATGACAAGGCCGGTGTGAAGGGGGCGTATCGTCGGCTGATCAGTCAGCATCACCCGGACAAGCTCGTCGCCAAGGGCCTGCCGGAGGAAGTGATCCAGGCCCCCACCGGCTCGACGCAGAAGGTTTCCGCGGGCCGGGAGCGTGTCCGGGAAAGCCGCGGCCGGTAGGAGACGAGCACATGGTCACGACACACGAGAGCGAGGCGGACGCGCGCAACGCGGACATCCGGATCTGGATCGACGGTCGACTGGTGCCGCGCAGCGAGGCGACCGTGTCGGTCTACGACTCGGGCTTCCTGCTCGGGGACGGCATGTGGGAAGGGCTGCGTCTGCACCACGGCCGCTGGGCGTTTCTCGACGATCATCTCGATCGGCTGTTCGACGCCTGCCGCGCCGTGCGCATCGACATCGGGCTGGACCGGGCCGGCATTGCCGCGGCCCTCGAGGAGACGCGCCTCGCGAACGACATGCACGACGACGTGCATTGCCGGCTGATGATCACCCGCGGCATCAAGGTCAAGCCCTTCCAGCACCCGTCGCTGTCGCGCACCGGGCCTACCATCGTGATCATCATGGAGCACTCGACGCCGAGCGATGCACTTGCCCGGCGCGGCATTCGCCTTGCAACGGTGCCGCAAGTACGCGGCCTTCCGATGTCGCAGGACGCGAAGTACAACTCCCATTCCAAGCTCAACTGCGTGCTCGCCTGTCTGCAGGCCGAGGAGGCGGGCGCCGACGAGGGGCTGATGCTCGACCCGCACGGCTTCGTGAACACGACCAACGCCTGCAACTTCTTCATCGTCCGGCGCGGCGAGGTGTGGACCTCGACCGGCGACTACTGCATGAACGGCGTCACCAGGCGCAAGGTGATCGAGCTGTGCCGGGCCAACGGCGTGCCGGTGTTCGAGCGCAACTATTCGCTGTTCGACGCCTACGCGGCGGACGAGGCGTTCCTGACCGGCACCTTCGGTGCACAGACGCCGGTGGCCTCGATCGACGGGCGTGCCCTCGGCGCCGGGACCGCCGGGCCGATCACGCGACGGCTGCGCGCGTGGTACGAGGCGCTCGTCGAGCGGGACACGCGGGGCGGCGTCGCCGTCTGAGCCGATCGGGCCGGCGCGCCGGCCGAGCGAGACTCGCGGGGCGGCGGTGCGGTCGACCGCGGGCGATCATGTCTCGTTCAGTCGCGGCATCAGCATGACCAGGTTGCACGGCCGGGTGCGGGCATCGAGCTGCGCCGAGATCAGCTTCTCCCAGGCCAGTCGGCAGGCGCCGGCGGAGCCGGGCAGCACGAACACGAAGGTGGCGTTGGCCACGCCCGCCAGCGCGCGTGACTGCAGGGTCGACGTGCCGATCTCCTCGAAGGAGAGCACGCGGAACATCTCGCCGAAGCCCTCGATCTCCTTGTCGAGAAGCGGCTTCACGGCTTCGGGTGTGCCGTCCCGCCCGGTGATGCCGGTGCCGCCGGTGGTAAGCACCGCGTCGACGTCGGGGTCCGCGATCCAGCGCGACAGGATCGCGCGGATCGCGTAGGCGTCGTCCCGGCAGATCGCCTTCTCGGCGTTCACGTGGCCGGCGCCGTCGAGCGCCTCCACGAGCCGCTTGCCCGAGACGTCCTCGGCCTCGCCCCGCGTGTCGGAAATCGTCAGCACGGCAATGTTGAGGGACTTGAACGCGGCGTCGGTCATGGTGAGGCGGAGGCGTGACGGCAGGAAGTCGGAAGAACGAATGCTACCGCGCCGCGCAAGCCTCCACCGCCGTTCTGCGAGTAGACTCGCCGCATGTCCGAGCGCCTGCAGAAAATCCTCGCCAACACCGGTCTCGGCTCGCGTCGCGAACTCGAACGCTGGATCGCCGCGGGGGAGGTGCGCGTCAACGGGCGCGCCGCGACGCTCGGGGATCGTGCCGCGCTCGACGACGACCTGACCGTCAAGGGTCGCTTCTACAAGGTCGTGGCAGACGACGTGCAGCCCCGCCGGGTGCTGATCTATCACAAGCCGCTCGGCGAGATCACCACACGCGACGACCCGGAGAACCGCCGCACCGTGTTCGACGCCTTGCCCCGGCTGCACCACGGGCGCTGGATCGCGGTCGGGCGTCTCGACATCAACACGCTCGGTCTGCTGCTGCTGACCAACGACGGCGAACTTGCCCATGCGCTCATGCATCCGTCGTCCGAGCTGGAGCGTCAATACGCCGTTCGCGTTAACGGTCGGGTGAACCCGGAGGCGATCGATCGTCTGGCGACGGGCGTCGAGCTCGAGGACGGACCAGCGAAGTTCGATCGCATCGTGGCGGATCCTGCCGGCGAGGGCAGCAATCACTGGTACCGGGTGACCGTGAAGGAGGGGCGCAACCGCCTGGTGCGCAGACTCTGGGAATCGCAGGATCTGCAGGTCAGCCGCCTGATCCGCACGCGCTACGGGCCGGTGTCGCTGCCGCGATGGCTCGCCCGGGGCAAGGTGCACGAGCTGCCGCCGGGGGAGACCTCGGCGCTCGCCGCGAGCGCGGGTCTCGCGCCGGCCGTGACCGGACGGCTGCGCATCGTGGCCGTCCACCCGCGCGATCGTCGCCGGGCGCGCGAACGCTCGAGCCGGAAGGCCGGCGGGGGCAAGCGGGCCGGTGCTGCGAAGGGTTCGGGTCGCGGCTGAACGATCCCTGGCGACGCCGAAGGACGCCGAAGGACGCCGAAGGACGCGAAAGGACGCCGAAGGACGCCGAACGACGACGTCGGCGCGAAGACCGGTGTTGCGGGCCTCGCAGCGGTAGACGACGTGGCGCGCGCGACGGGAAACGAAGCGGGACGCGCGACGCGTGACGATGTAGACTCTGCCGCGCCGGAGAGGTGGCCGAGTGGCTGAAGGCGCCAGCCTGGAAAGTTGGTATACGGGGTAACTCGTATCGAGGGTTCGAATCCCTCTCTCTCCGCCACTTTCGCCCTCGAGGAATGGAATCGGCACCGCCGCGGAAACGGGTGGTGCGGGTCGTGATCACTGTCTGTGGTTCTTCCGGGGCGACATGCCCTTTGCCCTGCTCTCCGGTCGAGTCGTCTTCGGGTGGCTCCTCGCGCGACTTCAGTGCCTTCGGCGATCCGGGCTTGCAACCGGGAAGGGCCCCGCGGCTCTGACGGCGACGGCTCGGATCACGGCTGGAGCGGGCACTGCCTGATAATGGGAGGGGCGGTGAACGGCGGGCAGTTCGTCGGGCGGTGGCCGAGCGACGAGATAGACGGCTCGTGATCGGGTTCTCGGTTATCGCCGCGTAAGCGGGTGGGTTTACCGAACCCCGTTGGACGTCGCTATGGCACCCTGCGTTCCTGATGCCGACCTGCCGCTAGCGGGAGGTCGCGAGCCGACGAGACGAACGGGGATGGCCTTGGCAGACGAGTACCCACGAGAGTCGACGCGCGCGCGCGGCGTGAACACCGCCGCGCTCCGGGCGAGGCGGATCGTTCGCCGGGGTACGTGGTGGTCGGGTCTGGCCGGCGTCCTCGCGCTGTCGGCACTGCCGCTCGTCGGCAGCGCCGCGGACGACACGAGCGTGCCCGATGCGGTCATCGGGGGCTCGCTTCGGGTCATCGGCGGCGCGGTCGCTTCGCAGGATCAGTGGCCGTCGATCGTCGCCCTGGTGCGTGTCGGGAGGGGGTCCCCCGCGGACCGGCAGTTCTGTGGCGGCACGGTCATCGCGCCGCGTTGGGTCATGACCGCGGCGCATTGTCTGTATGACCTCTTCAAGCGTCAGATCGAACCCTCGAGCCTGCGTGTCATCACCGGTGTGTCCGATCTCCGGGCGGACACGCCGGATGAGGAAGCCATCGTCACGAACCTCTTCGTTCACCCGTCCTACGATCACGTCGCGCAGGACGCCTACGACGACATCGCGCTGATCGAGCTGGCCAACCCGGTCGCCGCGCCGGCGATCGACCTGTTCGCGGGCGATACGGAATCGCTCGCGCGGGGGCGGGGGTTCATCGCCGGCTGGGGCGCGACCGAGTTCATCACGCCGCGTCGAGCGACCTACCCCGACGCGCTGCATGAGGCCGTGGTCCCGCTGGTGCCGCGCGCGGTGTGCAACGCCCCGCTGTCGTACGCCGGCTACGTCGGCGCGGGGCAGCTCTGCGCGGGCTTTGCCGAGGGTGGTGTCGACACCTGCGTCGGGGACAGCGGGGGGCCCCTGGTCGTCGATATCGGTGGGCGGCTCGAACAGGTCGGCGTCGTGAGCTACGGGCGGGGCTGTGCCGTGCCACTCTTCTACGGGATCTACACCAATGTATCGGCCTACCGCAGCTGGATCAGCGAGTTCGTCGCGCTCCCCGAGCCGGTGACGCCGCCCGTGGCGAGCGAGCTGCCGCGGGGCCCCGCCGACGGGTCGACCGCACCGATCGCCTTGACGGCGCCGGTCGCGCGGCCGGTCGAAGGCGTCGCCAACCCGTTCGAGCCGATCGCGTCGAACAGCGCGTCGGACGCGCCCGACCGGGACGAGTCACGCTTCCTGTTCGGCGGGGTCGGGGCCACGACCCCGCTCGCCGGCATCGCCCTCCTGCTGTTCGCCCTTCGACGAAGAGCGATCCGCCGGCGTTGAGCGGTTGCGTCGAAGGCACGAGCCGGCGGTCAGCCGGCGGTCAGAGCCGGCGGTCAGCGCCGGCAGTCCGAGCCGGCGGCGTGGGCCGACGGCAAGCGATGCCCTCGAAGGGCGTAGACGGACGACGACTCGCTACAGGAACTCGGAGCGGATCTTGTCGAAGCTCGTGTGGCGGATGTCACGGCCCTTGACGAGGTAGACCACGTACTCGCAGATGTTCACGGAGTGATCGCCGATGCGCTCGAGGGCGCGGGCACACCACGTCGTCTTGAACAGCTTGGACACCTGACGCGGATCCTCGACGAGGTGCGTCGCGAGCAGTCGCTCCAGGGTCTCGTACTCGCGGTTGACGTCCTCGTCGCGCGCCGCCGTGCGGATCGCCGCATCGACGTCCAGGCGAGCGAAGGCGTCGAGCGCGTCGCGCAGCATCGAGCGCACGAGTTCGCCGAGATGCAGCAGGTCCTTGCGATGGCCCGCCTTGTCGTCCGTGGCGGCGAGTTCGACCGAAAAGCGCCCGAGCTTTTCCGCCTCGTCCCCGATGCGCTCGAGGTCGGTGATGACCTTGATGACGGTGACGATCAGGCGGAGGTCCGAGGCGGCCGGTTGTCGACGCGCCAGCACGTGCGTGCATTCCTCGTCGATCTCGACCTCGAGCGCGTTGACCTCGAAATCGTTCTGGGCGACCAATGCGCCGAGATCGGTGTCCCCCTCGAGCAGGGCGATCAGCCCGTTCGAGACCTGTTCTTCCACGAGGCCGCCCATCTTGAGGACCTTGTTGCGGATATCTTCCAGCTCGTTGTTGAACTGCTGGGAAATGTGCTGATCGAGGTGCAGCTTGTCCATCGTGGGGTCTCTCGTCGTCGTGGAGCGTCGTCGTGCCGTGCCGTGCCGTGCTGGGGCGGGAACGCGGCGGACGCGGGACCGAGGTGTCGAGGCCGCGAGCGCCCCGGACAGGTTCGAGCAGGATCGAGCAGGTTCGAGCAGGATCGAGCAGGTTCGAGCAGGGGTAGGCAGAGTCGGATCGGTCAGCCGAATCGGCCGGTGATGTAGTTCTCGGTGAGCTCGTGCCGGGGGTTGGTGAACACCTGGTTGGTGTCGCCGACCTCGACGAGCTTGCCGAGGTGGAAGTAGGCCGTGCGCTGCGAGACGCGAGCGGCCTGCTGCATGGAGTGCGTGACGATCGCGATGGCGTAGTTCTGGCGCAGCTCGTCGATCAGCTCCTCGATACGGGCCGTCGCGATCGGATCGAGCGCCGAGCAGGGCTCGTCCATCAGGATCACCTCGGGACTCACCGCGATGGAGCGCGCGATGCAGAGTCGCTGCTGCTGACCGCCCGAGAGACTGGTGCCCGGTGCGTCGAGTCGATCCTTCACCTCATCGAACAGGCCCGCCTTCTTGAGGCTGTCGACGACGATGTCGTCGAGTTCGGCGCGATTCGCGGCGAGCCCGTGGATGCGCGGCCCGTAGGCGACGTTGTCGAAGATGCTCTTGGCGAAGGGGTTCGGCTTCTGGAACACCATCCCCACGCGCGCGCGCAGCAGCACCGGATCGAGATCGGGGCCATAGAGATCCTCGCCGTCGAGCGACATCTGCCCGGTCACCCGGCACGAGGGAATGGTGTCGTTCATCCGGTTCAGACAGCGCAGGAACGTCGATTTCCCGCAGCCCGACGGGCCGATCATCGCCACCACCTCGTTGTTGCCGATGTCCAGGCTGACGTCATGGATGGCCTGCTTCGTCCCGTAGAAGACGTCGACGTGCTCGGTCCGCATCTTGGGGTCGGGTACGGTCGCATCGCCGACCGTCTCGACGAGACGTTCGAAGGCGCCTTGCGCGTCATCTTTCAACGGCATGTCCATGTGGCGGGTTCTGCTCAGTATATCGTCGGCGACGATGCTCATAGAGACCGTTCTCCGGGGTCGAGGTCGAGGGTTGTCGGTTGATTCCGGCGCCTGGCGGTCGGTGGAGCGGTGGTGAGCAACGCGCCGCCCGCCCACCGCTGACGCGCTACCAGCGACGCTCGAAGCGCTTGCGAAGGAAGACCGCCACCGCGTTCATGGCGATGAGGAAGACCAGGAGCACCATGATCGCCGCCGAGGTCTTCTCGACGAAGGCGCGCTCCGGACTGTCCGCCCACAGGAACACCTGCACCGGCAACACGGTCGCCGCGTCGGTCATCGACTGCGGGATGTCGACGATGAAGGCGACCATGCCGATCATGAGCAGCGGCGCGGTCTCGCCGAGCGCCTGGGCGAGGCCGATGATGGTGCCGGTGAGGATGCCGGGCATCGCGAGCGGCAGGACGTGGTGGAAGACGACCTGCAGCGGCGAGGCGCCGATGCCGCGGGCAGCCTCCCGAATGCTCGGGGGCACCGACTTCAGCGATGCCCGGCTCGAGATGATGATCGTCGGCAGGGTCATCAGGCTCAGCACGATGCCGCCGACCACCGGCGCCGAGCGCGGGAGGTGGAAGAAGTTGATGAACACCGCCAGGCCCAGCAGTCCGAACACGATCGAGGGCACCGCGGCCAGGTTGTTGATGTTGACCTCGACCAGATCGGTCCAGCGGTTCTGCGGCGCGAATTCCTCGAGGTAGATCGCCGTGGCGACGGCGATCGGGAAGGAGAGGGCGAAGGTCAGGAGCAGCGTGAAGGCCGAGCCGACCAGGGCCGCGCGGATGCCGGCGAGTTCAGGCTCGCGCGAGTCCCCGTTGGTGAAGAAGGTCGAGTTGAAGCGCACGTCGAGTTCGCCCGCCTCGACCAGCGACGACGCCCAGCCGAGCTGCTGGTCGGACAGGCGCGTCTGCAGCGATTCCGGATCGGTGAAGTCCGCATCGCGCTTGACGAGTGCGCCGAGCTCGTCGTCCGCCGGCACCCACATCGAGACGGTCTGACCGATCAGAGAGGGATCCGCCGCGACCCGGTGCGCCAGCTGATAGTCCGCGCCGGTGCTGACGAGGCCGTACAGGGCCTTCTTCTCGCTGCGCCCGTCGACGTCGGGAAAGCGATCGCGCATGGCGCTCTTCACCACGCCCGCGTAGTTCGCCCGACGGAGTTCCGCCGGCGTCGCGTCCGCGGCGACGCCCAGCGCATCCTCGGTCAGCGTCACCTCGATCTGCAGGAAGGTCTGCGTGAAGGCGGGGGTGCCCTTGATGACGATGCTGGTCAGCAACAGCGCGAGAAAGCCGAGGCTGGAGGCGATCGCGACGATGCCGTACCAGCGGAAGCGTCGCTCGGCGGCGTAGCGCTTGGTCAGGGACGCCCGCACCTTCGTGGTCGTGCTCGACACCTGGGACGCGTTCCCCGTGGCGGGGTCCGCTCCCGGGTGCAGGGTGTCGTCGTGGTTCGCCATCAGTCGTATTGCTCCCGGTAGCGTCGCACCACATGCAGCGCGATGACGTTGAGGCAGAGGGTCACCACGAACAGCATCAGCCCGAGGGCGAACGCGGCGAGCGTCTTGGCACTGTCGAATTCCTGGTCACCGGTCAGCAGGGTCACGATCTGCACCGTGACCGTCGTGACCGCCTCCAGCGGATTGGCCGTCATGTTGGCCGCCAGGCCCGCCGCCATCACCACGATCATGGTCTCCCCGATCGCGCGGGAGACGGCGAGCAGCACGCCGCCGACGATGCCGGGCAGGGCGGCCGGTATGACGACCTTGCGCACGGTCTCGGAACGCGTCGCGCCGAGACCGTAGGAGCCGTCGCGCATCGATTGCGGCACCGCCGTGATGACGTCGTCGGACAGGGACGAGACGAAGGGGATGATCATCACCCCCATCACGGTGCCGGCGGCGAGCGCGCTCTCCGAGGACACCGACAGCCCGAGATCGCCGCCGATGCTGCGAAGCGCCGGGGCGACGGTCAGGGCGGCGAAGAAGCCGTACACCACGGTCGGGATGCCGGCGAGGATCTCGAGCAGCGGCTTGACGATGTTGCGCGTGCGGCGCGAGGCGTACTCGGCGAGGTAGATCGCCGACATCAGGCCGAAGGGCACCGCGACGATCATCGCGATGAAGGAGATCAGCAGCGTGCCGACGAACAGCGGGACCGCGCCGAAGGAGCCGGAGGAGCCGATCTGATCGACGCGAATCGCGGTCTGCGGGCTCCACTTGGTGCCGGTCACGAAGTCGAGGAAGCCGACCTGCTGGAAGAAGCGCATCGCCTCGAACAGCACCGACAGCACGATGCCCAGCGTGGTCAGTATCGCGATCGAGGCGCAGCTGACGAGGAAGAAGTTGACCACCCGCTCGACGCTGGCCCGGGCGCGGAGCTCGGGGCGGATGCGACGCGCGGCGAGGGCGGCGCCGGCGAGGGCGCCGGCGAGCGCCAGCACGGCGAGCGCCGCGCTCGCGATGCCGCGGAGGCTCGACAGACGCTCGGCCACCTGGCGCTTCTCAGGGTCGGCGATGTCGGCGACGTCACCGCGCGCGACGAGATTGTCGATGTCGTTGCGGTAGAGCTCGACGCGCTTTTCGCCCGCGGCGCGGATGGACTCCGGCAGGGCCTCGTCGAGGAGGCCGGTGACGACGATCGGCTCGAAGAGCTTCCAGCCCACGATGATCGCGAGGGCGGGCAGCGCACACCACAGCGCGACCATCGCGCCGTAGTGCACGGGCAGCGAATGCAGGGCGCGGGGCCCGCCGGCGGTCGCGGCGACCTCGAGGGAACGGCGACGCCCCCACAGGAAACTCGCGGCGGCGAGAACGAGCGTCGTCAGGATCAGCGTGGTCGCGGACATCGGCGCTCGATCGGGTAGCGAAAGGGGAAATCCCGCCCCGCGCCGGAGCGGCGCGCGACGGGAGGGGAAGGGCTCCCGCGCCGAGTGTATGCCCGGCGCGGGATGCGCAGGCGCTAGTTGAGCTGAAGCTTCTCGAAGCTGCGGGCCGCGGCACCGACCTCGGCGCGCAGGTCGTCGTCGAGCGGGATCATGCCCTTGTCCGCCAGGTAGCCGTCCTCGCCCCAGGACTGCTCGGACGTGAACTCGGCGATGAACGCCTCGATGCCCGGTACGGTGCCGACGTGCTGGCTCTTGACGTAGACGTAGAGCGGGCGCGAGACGGGGTAGGCACCGTCGGCGATGGTGTCGAAGGTGGCCGCTTCGCCGTCGATCATCGAGCTCTGCACCTTGTCGGAGTTCTGATCGAGGAAGCTGAATCCGAAGATGCCCACGGCATCGGGATTGGCCTCGAGCTTCTGCACGATGAGGTTGTCGTTCTCGCCGGCCTCGACGTAGGCACCGTCCTCGCGCATCGTCTGGCAGGCCACCTCTTTGGCGTCACCCTCGAGCGCCTCGATGGCCTCGAAGGCTGCACAGCCCTCCTCCATGACCAGCTCGACGAAGGCGTCACGCGTGCCGGACGTCGGCGGCGGGCCGAGGACCTCGATGCGCGTGGCCGGCAGGTCCGGGTTGATGTCGGCCCAGGTCCGGTACGGATTGGCGACGAGGCCTTCGCCGTCCGGGTTCGGCACCTGGTCGGCCAGCGCGAGGAACAGCTCTTCCCGGGTGAAGGCGAGCTGCCCGGCGTCGACCGAATTGGCGACCGCGATGCCGTCGTAGCCGATCAGCACTTCGGTGATGTCGGTCACGCCGTTGGCCTGGCACTGCTCGAACTCGCTGCTCTTCATGCGGCGCGAGGCGTTGACGATGTCCGGCGTGTCGACGCCGATCCCGCCGCAGAACAGCTTGATGCCGCCGCCCGACCCGGTGGACTCGATCTTGGGCGTGGAGAAATCGGTGGTCTTGCCGAAGCGCTCGGCGACGACCGTGGCGAAGGGGTAGACCGTGGACGAGCCGACGACGCTGATGCCGTCGCGGGCCGAGGCGGCGCCGGCGAAGGCGAGGACGGCGGCGGCCGTGCCGAGAAGCAGGAATTTCTGGGTCATGGAGATCACTCGAGGTAGCTGAAGGGCGGTGTCTGCGTACTGCCGCCATTGTCGGAAGCGGATATGACGCTCGCGTGACATTTCGGTCTGCAGTGGGTTCACGTGAAAGGAATGCAGCGCCGCATCACGCGCTCGCGCGGCGCTTCGGGCCCGGCGTCACGTCCTTGGCGTCACCGGAGCGCCGGGGCGGCGAGCGCGACGGCGCGTTCGGCCGGGAACTCGATCGTGAACGTGGACCCCCGGCCGGGCGCGCTGCGGATGTCCAGCCGCCCGCCGTGACGCTGGGCCGCGTGCTTGACGATCGCGAGCCCGAGCCCCGTGCCGCCGGACGCCCGCGAGCGGTTCCGGTCGACCCGGTAGAAGCGTTCGGAGAGGTGCGGCAGGTGGCGGGCCTCGATGCCGTCGCCGTCGTCCTCGACGGTGCAGGTCGGCTTGCCGTCGGCGTCGCGCGCCCAGCGCACGGTGACCCGGCCTCCGCCGCCGTATTTCGCGGCATTGACGACGAGGTTGTTGCAGGCGCTCCACAGCTCGCGTTCGGAGCCGCGCAGGCCCAGCGACTCGTCGGCGTCGACGGAGAATCGGGTGCCGGCGCTCGCCGGGTGGGCGTCCGCCACGGCCGCGACGACGCTGGACAGCATGGTCGCGACGTCGACCGTCTCGCCCTCGTCGTCCGCGAGCGATTCGCCCTCCAGTCGCGACAGTTCCAGCAGGTGCTCGACGATGTGGCGCATGCGCGCCGACTGCTCGGCCATCTGATCGAGCGCGTCGCGGGTGCCGCGATCGAACTGCGGCTCCGCAGGCGGCGCGCCGCCTTCGCGCAGCATCTCGAGGTAGCCCTCGATCACCGTCAGTGGCGTGCGCAATTCGTGCGAGACGTCGGCGACGAATCGCTTGCGCATGTTGCGCACCTTCGCCCGCTGCGTCACGTCGCGCGCGATCAGCAGGCTCATGGCGTTGCCCGACGGCACCACCTGGATGGCGAGCATGCGCCCGGAGCCGAGCGGCAGTTCGAGCTCGACTTCCTGATCGATGCCGTCGTCCGTGCCGATGCGTCCGTCGAGGAGTTTCACGAACTCCGGCGCGCGCACCAGATTGTCGATCCGCTGGCCTCGATCGGTCTCGTAGGTGACGTTCAAGAGCGTGCGGGCGGCGTCATTGGCCCAGCGGATCTCGCGCTGGGCGGTCAGGACGACGGTCGCGTCGGGCAGGGAGCGGGCCAGATCGGTGAACTGGGCGATCGCGTTCCGGTAGCGCTGCTTGCGCTTGCGGCTGTCCTTCTTCATGCGGTGCACGACACCCACCATGCCGTCGCCGATGCCGACCGTGGGGGGGGCCTCGGAGAGGCGGGCGCCGTCCTGCAGCCATCGGCCCAGGGCCTCGAGCCGCATGAGGAGCCACGCCGCGTGCAGGCCGAGCGCGAGCGCCAGGACGAGCGTCACGTGCCCGACGAGCGCCCCGAACAGCACGCCTGCGAGCGCCGTTCCCGCCAGCCACGAGAGCTCGTGGCGCAGGGCCATCGACGGAGGCTTCAGCAAGTCAGGACACTCCGGGCCGAGGCGAACGCGGGCATGCGGCGGAGCATAGCGCCGGGCGGCCCGGATCGGCACGTCTCCCGGCAGGTTTCGAGGGGCGTGGCACGCTCGGCCGCGGGGCCGCCCGTCATCGTCGCCTCAGGTGCCGCCCGCGGGGTTCTTGCCGATCGGCACGCTCGCGACGGCGTCGTCGACCGGCTCCGCCGGCACCCCAAGGCGGTAGCCGGCACCGCGCACCGTCTCGATCAGGGTGTCGGCGCCGTGCGGTCGGAGCGCCTTCCGGAGTCTGAGCACGTGCACGTCGACCGTGCGCTCCTCGATGAAGGTACCCGGTCCCCAGACATGGTCCAGCAGCTGGGCGCGGCTGTAGACCCGCTCGGGATGCTTCATGAGGAAGCCGAGAAGCTTGAACTCCGTGTGGCCGAGCGCGATCTCGACGCCGGCCGCGCTCAGGCGATGGGCGGCGCCGTCGAGCGTGAGCGGCCCGCGCACCACGGCATCCTCCCCGTCGAAGTCGCGGCTGCGACGCAGCAGCGCCCGGATCCGGGAACCGAGTTCACGCGGCGAGAAGGGCTTCGTCACGTAGTCGTCCGCACCGGCGTCGAGACCGGCCGTGATGTCCTGCTCGGTGGTCCTCGCCGTCAGCATGATCACCGGCAGCGAGAGGAGCCGCTCGTCGCGCCGCAGCGCCCGGACGAGCTCGAGTCCGCTGCCGCCGGGCAGCATCCAGTCGACGATCGCCAGGTCCGGCGCGTGGTCGGTGAGCAGGGCGCGCGCCGCGGCGGCGGAGCCCGCGGCCAGCACGACGTGACCGTCCCGCTCGAGGGCGAAGCGGAGCATGTCGCGGATCGAGGATTCGTCCTCGACGACCAGGATCTGTGCGGGCACGGTGACGGTCGGCGTGGGCATCGGATCGGCGAGGATAGCGCCTGACGGCAGACAGGGGATCGTGCCGATCGCGCATGACAGGTGCATGACGTGCGCGGGCTTGCGGCGGGGCGCGGGAGGGGCGAGAATGCGAGGCTCAATGGTGTTCCGTATCGGTCCTCTCGCGACGAGAAGCTGTGAACCCCGTCAGGCCCGGAAGGGAGCAGCGGCAGCAGCGGCTTCGTGCGCCGGGATGCGGCTGGTGCGGGATGCCACCTCTCTTTCAGGGCGGCACCACCGCCAGCTCGCGCGCCGATGAGCAGCTACAAGGTCCTCGCGCGCAAGTGGCGCCCCCAGCACTTCCGCGACATGATCGGGCAGGAGCCCGTGCTCCGCGCGCTGATCAACGCGCTCGACACCGACCGGCTGCACCACGCCTACCTCTTCACCGGCATGCGTGGCGTCGGCAAGACCACGATCGCGCGGATCTTCGCCAAGTGCCTCAACTGCATTCCGAACGGGGTGAGCTCCAGCCCCTGCGGTGAGTGCACCGCCTGCCGCGACATCGAGGCCGGGCGATTCTTCGATCTGATCGAGGTCGACGCCGCGAGCCGCACCAAGGTCGAGGAGACCCGCGAGCTGCTCGAGAACGTGCCCTACGCGCCGGCCAGCGGTCGCTACAAGGTGTACCTGATCGACGAGGTGCACATGTTCTCGACGCACAGCTTCAACGCCTTGTTGAAGACGCTCGAGGAGCCGCCCGAACACGTCAAGTTCCTGCTCGCCACGACCGATCCGCAGAAGGTTCCGCTCACGGTCCTGTCGCGCTGTCTGCAGTTCAACCTGCGCCGCATGCCCGGCGCGGCGCTGACCGACTACCTCGAGACGATCCTCGATGCCGAGGCCATCACGCACGAGCGCCCGGCGCTCGAACTGTTGGCGGACGCGGCCGAGGGCAGCGTGCGCGACTCCCTGAGCCTGGTCGAGCAGGCCGCGGCGTTCGGGGAGGGGGCGATCCGCGAGTCGGAGGTCGCGACCATGCTCGGTCGCGTATCGACCGATCGACTGCTGGAACTGCTCGATGCCCTGGGCGACGGCGACCTGACGACGCTGTTCGAACGCGTCGATGCACTGGCCGAACATGCCCCCGACTTCGGTCAGCTGCTCGGCGAACTGCTCTCCCTGCTGCACCGGGTTGCCATGGCGCAGAGCGTCCCCGGCAGCGGTCGTCCGGAGGCGTCGGGCGCGCAGCGCGTGGCCGCGCTGGCCGAACGGCTCGCGCCCGACGAAGTACAGCTCTGGTACCAGATCGGCCTGCACGCGCGACGCGACCTGCCGTTCTCGCCCGACCCGCGCGAGGCCTTCGACATGGCGCTGCTCCGCATGCACGCCTTCGCGCCCGACGCCGCGACGGGTTTGGCGGCCGCCCCGGGTGCTGATTCGCGCGCTGACCCGAGCGCTGACCGGAGCGCTGACCGGAGCGCTGACTCGAGCGCTGACTCGCGCGCTGACTCGCGCGCTGACTCGCGCGCTGACTCGCGCGCTGACTCGCGCGCTGTCGCGAGTGCGATCGGCGGTCCGGTTCCCGCGCCGAAGGCGGACGTCGAGACGAGCGTTTCCGGCGCGGTGAGCCCGGGTGCCGCGGGTCGCGTGAGCGCCGCCGTCGGTGCGAACGGCGCGAAGGCCGGTGCCGGCGCGGACGCCGCGAGCAGCGCGAAGGCCGGTGCCGGCGCGGACGCCGCGAGCAGCGTGAAGGCCGGTGCGGGCGCGGACGTCGCGGCCCGACCAGGCGGCCGCGGCGCCGCCGCCTCGACCGATGCGAGAGCCGCCGCGTTGGCCGCGGCCGGCATCGGGCAAACGGCGGGTGACGAAACGGCTGACGGCGTCGCGGCACTCACGCCGGCCGGCTGGGCAGGGGCCATCGAGGCGGCGTCGCTGTCCGGCATGCCGCGGCAATTGGCGGCGCACTGCGTGCTCCTGTCCTGCGCCGACGGCACGCTCGTGCTGCAACTCGAGTCGGGTGCCGAACATCTCAATTCACCGCGCTTCGCCGAGCGGCTGCGAACCGCGCTGGTCGCCTGGACGGGCGAGGAGCTCGCGCTGGACATCCGCGTGGTCGATCAGCCCCTCGAGACGCCGTCGCGAGCGGCGGCCGAGAAGACGGAGAACGCGCTGGCCGATGCACGGCGTTCGATCGACGAGGATCCGATCGCGCAAGCCCTGATCGAACAGGTCGATGGAACCCTCGACCCGGCCAGCGTCAGACCCCTCGACCCCGCGAACGACGCGACGCTCGATGAAGCGATCGCGCCATCCCCCGATTCACACCCCGGAGAGCAGACATGAAAGGCGGCATCGGCAACCTGATGAAGCAAGCTCAGAAGATGCAGGAGGACATGCAGCGCGTTCAGGAAGAGATCGCGAACATGGATGTCGAGGGCCAGAGTGGCGGCGGACTCGTCACCGTGACGATGAACGGCGCGCACGAGGCGCGCAAGGTCAGCATCGACGACTCCCTGCTCGGCGACGATCGGGACATGCTGGAGGATCTGGTGGCCGCGGCCATCAACGACGCCTCGCAGAAGCTCGCGGCGGTCTCGAAGGACAAGCTCGGTGCGGTCACGAGCGGCATGCAGTTGCCGCCCGGCATGAAGATGCCGTTCTAGCCGGTCGGTGACGGACGACGCGATGAACGCCGACGCTGTAGGGCGGCCCGCATGGCGCTGATGTCGAGTGGGCTGCTCGGGGATCTCGTCGAGGCCCTGCGCGTGCTGCCGGGTGTCGGGCCGAAGTCCGCGCAGCGCATGGCGCTGCACCTCCTGCAGCGCGATCGGGCCGGCGGCCGGCGGCTCGGTGACGCGCTGCTGACGGCCATGGACGGGATCGGCAACTGCGAACGCTGCCGCATCTTCAGCGACCAGGCATTGTGCCGCTGGTGCAGCGACCCGTCGCGCGATGCCTCGAAGGTCTGCATCGTGGAGAACCCCGCCGACGTGCTCGCCATCGATCGCTCGACCGACTACGACGGTCGCTTCTTCCTGCTGCTCGGTCACCTGTCGCCGCTCGACGGCATCGGGCCCGGGGACCTCGGGCTCGATCTGCTCCAGACGCGGCTCGAGAGCGGCGAGGTGACCGAGCTGACGCTGGCGACCAGCCCGACGATCGAGGGCCAGGCGACCGCTCGCTACATCACCGAACTCGCCGCGGCGCGCGACGTCGCCGTCCTGCAGATCGCCCGCGGAATCCCGGTCGGCAGCGAGCTCGAATTCGCCGACGGCGGCACGCTGTCGGTCGCCTTCGCCCAACGCACGCCGGTGCGCTGAGCGCAACGCCCTCGGCCGGGCCGATCACGCCGTGGCGTGGCAGCTCGGCAGGCGCGGACAGGCAGCGCTTCTCGGGCAGATCAGGCGCGCCTCGTTCTCGATTCCGCGCTCCAGCCAGGCGATGTTCAGCAGGCGCGAGACGGTTCGCAGCGCCGTCCGGATCTCCGCGGGGATCCCGACCGAGCCGCCGTTCGCCACGCAGGCGGCCTTCAGGGTGCGGGCGAGGTCGACCGCGTCGAGGCCCTGGGTGGTCAGCGCGGGGTTGACATCGATGCCGGCGCAGACGACATGCCCGGTGCCGGATAGATCCCGGACGTTCACGGATTCGCAGCAGTAGATGCGCGTCTCGGTCCCGACGTCGAGCACCGAGATCTGCGCCGAGGGGCCGCGGGCGTTCGAGCCGATCAGGCGGAACACGGCCCAGTGGCGGCACGGATCCTGGACCATCCGCATGTTGCCCCAGGGCAGCGGTATGCCGTTGCCGCGATAGACCGCGTGCAGCTGCCCGGGTGGGTAGGCGTCGAAGTAATGCCAGTGCGGGTAGGAGGCGACGGCGGTCATGCGACGCATCGCGACCGCCGTCGTCACCTCGATGCTCCGGGCCACCGAGACGTCGTGCGCGTGTCGTTCGAGGAGTCGCCGGAACGGCACCTTCGGGCAGAGCAGGGCGCCGGCGAAGAAGCTGCACTCGAAGTCGCGCCAGGCGTGCACCACATCCTTCGAGTCGAGCGCGCCCGAACGGTCGATGTCGAGTCCGGGGGCGCGGGTGGCGTGCGAGACCAGCGGCCCGGTGGTCACGACGCTCTTCACGCCATCGCCGTCGTGCAGGACCTTGTGGCCGATGTAGTGGGCGAGGTCGTACTTGAGACGCGCGGGCTGGGCCTGCATCAGGCGATTGACGTAGATGGTCGAGGGGGCGTCGACGAAGGAGCGGACGATGGCGGTGTCCTCGAGCGACAGCCCCCGCGCCACCGCGTCGGGCAGGCGAGTGAACCACTTGATCCGCATGCCCATCGCCTTGCAGATCCCGGTGAGCGCCGGCACGTCGAGCGGCATCGCCTTCCTGCCGACATCCTCGGCGGCGCGTTCCAGCTCGGGGAAGTGGTTCTGGTGGTTCTCCTGATGCGCGCGTATCAGGAGGTGCGCGAACTGGCGACCGGAGACGCCGGTCTGCGAGAGCATCTCCGGAATGGCGTTCTGCAGGATCTCCGGCGAGAACAGGAAGCCCGGCTCGAGCGGCATGCCGCGGATGCCGCCTCGGCTGCCCTTGTCCGGGATCAGGGCCTCCTCATCGGTGACGACGTCGTCGAGGAACCACTCCGGGGTCTTCTGGAACACCTGCGCGATGACCGCGAGCATGGGTGCAGCCGGGTGCCGCTTGCCGCGCTCGATCATCGACAGGTACGACACGGACGGGGCGGCATCGACATCGATCCCGAGGCAGCGCGACGAGAGATCGTCCAGCGTGAGGTGATTGCGCTTTCTCAAGTTCCGGATCTTGGTGCCGAGAAAATGAGCGTTGCGGGTCGGTGGTTTCCGGGCCATTCGAGACGGAAGCGGGGATAGGGGTTCGGGCATCGGTGTGCCCCGGTGTTGTGAAGTACACCGTGTGAAATTTCTAATGTCAAATTATATGGAGGCCCTCGCTAGACTATCGGCACTTCCGGTCGTGCGGCGCCGGCTGCCGGAGGATCTGGCAGAGGCCTTGCGGAAGCACCTGCAGCAAGCGTGGTAGAAGTCCTGCCGGGAGCCTTGGCGGACGTCCTGTCGGACGCCCCGCCAGATGCGGTGCCGGACGAAGTGCCGGCCAGCGTTCCGGAAGGCGTTCCAGACGGCATTGCAGACGGCGTTCCAGACGGCGTTCCAGACGATAAAGGTTGGCGCAGTGCCTGATTCTTGCCTGAAGCCCGACCTCAACCCCTGCCCGAAGCCCTGATCGTTCCGATCAAGACTCACAGCGAAGGAGTCAGTACCCGAATGGACAACTACCGTACCCTCACCAGCACCGCCGCCGACGTCGTGGCCGGCAACGACGGCCGGTGGGACGCGATCGATCCCGAGAACGTCGCCCGCATGCAGCTTCAGAACCGCTTCCTGACGGGTCTGGACATCGCGCGACACACCGCGGCGATCATGCGACGCGACATGGCGGGCTACGACGAGGACCCGGGTCGCTACACGCGCTCGCTCGGGTGCTGGCACGGCTTCATCGGGCAGCAGAAGCTGATCTCGGTCAAGAAACACTTCGGCAGCACCGACGGCTGCTACCTCTACCTCTCCGGCTGGATGGTCGCCGCGCTCCGCTCCGAATTCGGGCCGCTGCCCGATCAGTCGATCCACGAGAAGACGGTGGTGCCGGCACTCATCGAGGAGCTCTACACCTTCCTCAAGCAGGCGGACGCGCGTGAGCTTCGGCATCTGTTCGCCGACGTCGACGCCGCCCGGGAGGCGGGCGACCAGGTGCGGGAGAAGGCCGCGCTGGACGCGATCGACGGTTTCGAGACGCATGTCGTGCCGATCATCGCCGACATCGATGCGGGCTTCGGCAACGAGGAGGCGACCTACCTGCTGGCGAAGAAGATGATCGAGGCCGGTGCCTGCTGCCTGCAGATCGAGAACCAGGTGTCGGACGTGAAGCAGTGCGGGCATCAGGACGGCAAGGTCACGGTGCCGCACGAGGAGTTCCTCGCGAAGATCAACGCCATCCGCTATGCCTTCCTCGAGCTCGGTGTGGACGACGGGATCATCGTCGCGCGCACCGACTCGCTCGGCGCCGGCCTCACGCAGAAGATTCCGGTCTCCCGCGCACCGGGCGATCTCGGCGATCAGTACAACGCCTTCGTGGCCGGCGAGCCGGTCGCCTCCGTCGACGACATCGGTCCGGGGGATCTCGTCATCCGCCAGGGCGAGAACCTGATCAAGGCGGCGCGGCTGCCGAACGGCCTGGTGCAATTCAAGCCCGGCACCGGCGAGGACCGCGTCGTGCTCGACTGCGTGACCTCGCTCAGGAACGGCGCCGACCTGCTCTGGATAGAGACCGAGAAGCCGCACGTCGGACAGATCGCCGGCATGGTCGATCGCATCCGCGCCGAGGTGCCGGACGCGAAGCTCATCTACAACAACAGCCCGTCCTTCAACTGGACGCTCAACTTCCGTCAGCAGGTGTTCGATGCCTGGACCGAGGAAGGGCGTTCGACCGCGGACTACGTGCGTGACGACCTGATGCATGTCGACTACGACGAGACCGAGCTCTCGGCCGAGGCCGATGTCCGCATCCGCGCCTTCCAGGAGGACGCCGCCCGGCATGCCGGCATCTTCCATCACCTGATCACGCTACCGACCTACCACACCGCCGCGCTCTCGACCGACGAGCTCGCCAAGGATTACTTCGGTGAGGACGGCATGCTCGCCTACGTTCGCGAGGTGCAGCGCCGCGAGATCCGTCAGGGTCTCGCCTGCGTCAAGCACCAGGACATGTCCGGTTCGAACATCGGCGATGACCACAAGGGATACTTCTCGGGCAGCCAGGCGCTCAAGGCGTCCGGCAAGGACAACACGATGAACCAGTTCGGCTGAGGCCGCATGCCGCGGCCGCTCGGTCGGGTGGCCGCGGCACTGATGGACGTTCAGGCGAGGCGGACATTCAGGTCGGGGCGACGTCCGGATCAGGCGTGCGTTCGGGTCGGGCCGACGTCGAGATTCGGGCACACGTTCAGGTCGGGCCGACGTCCGGAGCAGCCAGACGTTCACGTCGGGCCGACGTCTGGATGAGGCAGGCCGTCGGGTCGCGCCGTTGTCCGGAGCTGGCCGGCGGTCAGATCGTGAACACGTGCTCGCGGTAGTAGGCGAGTTCGGCGATCGATTCGCGGATGTCGTCGAGCGCGAGGTGCGCGCCGCTCTTGTCGAAGCCGTCGAGCAGGGTCGGTTGCCAGCGGCGCACCAGCTCCTTGATGGTGCTGACGTCGATGTTGCGGTAGTGGAAGAAGGCCTCCAGCGCCGGCATGTGACGGACCATGAAGCGCCGGTCCTGCCCGATGCTGTTGCCACACATCGGCGACTTCCCTGCCGGTACCCAGTCGGCCAGAAAGGCGAGGGTGCGCGACGCCGCCTCGTCGAGGTCGATGTCGCTCGCGCGGATGCGCGTCACCAGACCCGACGCGTTGTGGTGTTCGGTGTTCCAGTCGTCCATGGCCGCGAGGCGGGATTCCGCGGTGCGGATCGCGAACACGGGCCCCTCGGCCAGGGTGTCGAGCTCGGGGTCGGTGACGATCGTCGCGATCTCGATCACGGTGTCGACGTCCGGATCGAGGCCGGTCATCTCGAGATCGACCCAGACGAGGTTGGAGTCGCTGGAGGCCATGGTGCGTTGGTGTATCCGGTGAGAGGGTAGAGTGACGCGTCGCGCGGAATCCGTCTCGGCGCTCATCGTGTCCAGCCTCCCATTCAATCACGAAACTTCGGGATTCGCCTTGCCGCTGCTTCGCCCATGATCGGTCGCTTGCGGCCTCTGCCCTCCGTCGCGGTTCTTCACGGCCCCGCCGGAGTCCGGGGCGCTTGAACGACATCCGTCGAGTGGTCGCCAACCTGCGCTCGAGCATCGCCGTGCGCCCGGTCGACGACGCGAACGACACCGAGCCCGTCGCCCAGGCGATTCCGCTCAGAAGCCTGCCGCTGCTCGTCGCGGGGGACGTGGTGCGCTGCGAGGCGGCGAAGGATGGCGCGTTGCGAGCCGTCGAACTCCTGCCGCGAAGCGGCGTGCTCGCGCGCCCCGATCATCGCGGGCACCCGAAGGCACTCGCGGCCAACCTGACGCACCTCGGCATCGTCTCGGCCGCACCGCCAGGCATCGATACCTTGCTCATCGACGAGTTCTGCGTCGGGGCCAACCGTGCCGGCATCGATGCGCTCGTGATTGTCAACAAGGCGGACCTGCTGGACGAGGAGGCGCGCGCGGACGCCCGCGCCATGCTCGACGTCTACCGCGAGGTCGGGCACCCGGTCGCGCTGGTCGACGCGCAGTCGGCGGCGGGCGTGGCGCCGCTGGTCCGGCAGCTCGCGGGGCGAACCGCCGCCCTGGTGGGCGCGAGCGGCGTCGGCAAGTCCTCGATCGTGCAGCAGCTCTTGCCCGATCTCGAGGTGCGGGTCGGCGCGGTGTCGGCGGCGACCGGCCTGGGCTCCCACACGACGTCGGTGACGTTCCGCTACGCACTGTCGGGCGGGGGCGCGGTCATCGACTCACCCGGGGTACGCCGGTACTCGGTCGCGAACGCCGACCCTGTCGACGTGCGTGCGGGCTACCTCGAGATCGCCCGCTTCGGGGCACGCTGTCGCTACCGCGATTGCGCGCACGCGGTCGAGCCGGGATGCGCGGTGCAGGCGGCGCTGGAGGCGGGCGAGATCGCGCCGTGGCGCTACGCCAACTACCGCAAGCTCGCCGGCGTCTGACGACGACGGTGGCGACAGCTGCGGTCAGACGTGCTTGGGCAAGTCCGGGCGGTTGCCCCACGTCGACCACGCGCCGTCGAGGGCACGAACGTCGGCCACGCCGAGGTGCTTCAGCGCGACCCAGGTGACTGCCGATCGCTGGTGCGTCTGGCAGTAGACGACCACGCGCCCGTCGAGGGCGACGCCGGCCTCGGCCAGGCGCGCACGCAGGGTGTCGTCGTCCAGCAGTCGGCCGTCGGCGTCGAGGAGACGGGTCCATTCGAGGTGAACGGCACCGGGCACGTGACCGCCCATCGCCGCGCGGACGTCGGTCCCCGCGAATTCCGCCGCGGTGCGGACGTCCACGATGGCGAGGTCGGCGTCGTCGAGTTCGCCGAGCAGCGTGTCGGCGTCCAGGATGTTCGCCTCGCCGGGGCCGATCGCGAACGGCGTCGGCGACGGCGCGGCGGTCTCTCCGTGCTCGAGCGGCAGCTTCGCCGCGAGCCAGGCGCGCGCGCCGCCGTTCAGCCAGCTGCACGACGTGACGCCGTACGCCTGCAGCGCCCATACCAGTCGTGCCGCTTCGGTGGCGCCGCCCGCGTCACAGGCGACGACATGGCGAGGCCGATTGCCTGCCGCCACGTCGTCCAGACCGAGGGAGGCGACCAGCGCCGCCATCGTGCGCGCGTCCGGGAGCAGGCCGCCCGCGGGGGGCTCGCTCCGGTTCAGCAACGCCGCCTCGAGGTGCATCGCACCGGTCGGGTGCGCCTCGATCCAGGCCTCGCGGGAACGCAGGTCGACCAGACGGATGGTCGTCGGGTCGGCGGCGGCGACATCGGCGGGTGACACGACGAGTGGAAGCGACATGTGAGCGGGTCCGAAGGCGCGTGGCGGTCGGGAGGAACTATACCGCTCGCCACGGTCATAGGTCGGTGACCGCCCGCCACCGGGCCCCGGAATCGAACTGCTATGATCGCCTCGCCCCGAAAGGTGTCCGCATCGACCGTCGGTAGTCCGGCCGCCGACAAGGCGAACGGTCCCGAGCCGCGGGTCGTCCGGGCCCCCGCCTCCGCCTCTCCCGACGGCTCGTGCCGGGAGGACGCCCCCGGAACGAAGCCCTTGAGCGACAAGGAAATCGACATGGCACTGGTCGAGCGTGTGCAGCGTGGCGACAAGGGTGCCTACGACTTGCTCGTGCTCAAGTATCAGCACCGGATCGGGCATCTGGTATCGCGCTACGTGCACGATGCCCACGAGACCCAGGACGTGACGCAGGAGGCCTTCATCAAGGCCTACCGCGGACTCAAGAATTTCCGCGGAGACAGCGCCTTCTACACCTGGCTGTACCGCATCGCGATCAACACCGCGAAGAATCATCTCGTGACGATGAGTCGGAAGATCTCCGACACCGGCATCGACGCGGCGGATGCCGAGCAGTTCGAGGGCGGCGGACGTTTGCGCGAGAACGCGACCCCCGAGCGCGAGATGCTCACCGACGAGATCCGGGAGGTCGTGCAACGCTCCATCGACGCGTTGCCGGAGGATCTCCGCACCGCCATCACCCTTCGCGAGTTCGAGGGCATGTCCTACGAGGAGATCGCCCAGGCGATGGAATGCCCGATCGGCACGGTGCGCTCGCGCATCTTCCGCGCGCGGGAGGCGATCGACAACAATCTCGAGCCGCTGCTCGACGAGAAACGCAGGTAAGGCTCGATGACACGTTCAGACACCCCGTCCGATCAGGACATCCTGTCCGCGATGATGGACGGCGAATGGCGCGCGGACGATGTCCGCGGCGCGCTCGTCGACGTCTGTCGCGACGATGCCCGGCGCGCGCGCTGGGGCCGGTACCATCTCGCCCGCGATGCGATGCATGCCGAGGCGATCGACGTGCGGGGTTCGGTGGCGGCGAGTGTCAGCGCCGCCATCGCGGCCGAGCCGACCTACTCGAACGTCTCGGCGATCGGTGGCGCGGCCGAGCGCACGGTCGTCGACACCGACGAGGCCGGCACGACCGACAAGGCTGACATGACGGACGTGACCGATCAGGCCGTCGCTGCGAGGGCCGGGTCGACGGTACCGGCGGCCACCCCGGCACGAGGGGGCACCCTTCGCACCTTCGCGGCGGGTTTCGGGCTGGCCGCGAGCGTCGCCGTCGTCACCACCGTGGGATTGAATGCCTGGCAGGCGAGCGACGAGGGCGCCGGCACGACCGTCGCCGCCGCCCCGGCAGCGCCTTCCACCCCGGCAGCACCCGCGGCTTCTGCCGCACCGCCGGCCCCGATCGTCCCGAGCGTGCTCACGGCGACGGCCGACCCGTTCTCGCAGCAGTTGCCCGGCATCTCGTTGCCGGCGGTCGAGCTGGTCGCGAACGCCGGCGCCTTCTGGAGTGCGCCGGGTCCCAGCGGGCAACGGGTCGCGTCCGAGGACCGGCTCAACATGTTCCTCTCGCGGCACATCGAATCCTCGCCGACGGCAGAGCGGCAGGGAATGCTCCCGTATTCTCGCCTGGTGGGGTACGACGAGCGCGTTCCCCGGGAGCGTTAGGGTGTCGGGTTCGTCTGCACGTCGGCGGCTGGCGGTTTGCGTGGCGGCCGGTCTCATCGGCAGCCCGCCCGTGTTCGCGGACCGGGCGCGTGCCGGCGATGCCGTAGGCGCGGGCAAGGGCGGGGCGGCGGCGCCGCTCGAGACGAACGCCGACGAGCGCTCGGCCGCGGCGGCCATGAAGCTGGTCGAGGCGATGGCGGTCGCGCTGCGCACGCTCAACTACGAAGGGACCTTCGTGCATCTGCGCGGTACGCACGCCACCTCGATGTTGATCCTTCACGCCTTCGACGCCGAGGGCGAACGGGAGCGCATGGTCTCGCTGGACGGCGAGGCGCGCGAGGTGATCCGGGATCACTCGCTCGTCACCTGCATCTGGCCCGGCTCCTCGTCGGTCGTGGTCAGCAAGGCGAAGCCGCGCAAGTTGTTGCCGAACGTCGACGCGATCCTCGCCGGCAACCCGAGCTACGCCTTCGCCCTCGGCGGCACCGATCGGGTTGCCGGGATCGTGACGGACGTCGTGGAGATCCTGCCGCGCGACGACTTCCGCTACGGCTACCGCTTCTGGGTCGATCGCGAGACCCGCATGCTGCTTCGCTCCATGCTGCTCGACGGCGACCGGATCCTGGAGCAGGTGCTGTTCACGGCGATCGAGTACCCGCGCAGCATCGCGCTCTCGCGCTTCGCGGTCGATGTCGACCAGGCCCGTATGTCATGGATCGACGATACCCGGGAGCGACCGACGAGCGCGCGGGCAACGGCGGGTGACCTCGGCGTCCCCACCCTGAGCGGGGACGGCCAGAGCGATGGCGGATCCTTTGCCGAGCTGGAATCGCGCATCGCCGCGGACGATGTGGCCGGGTCCGGGCCCGACGAGGCGGCGCCCGCCGAGGACCGGGTGCGGTTCGAGATCCTGCCGATGGGCTACGCGGAACTCTCCGAGAGCGTCGGCACGATGCCGCCGGGCGATGCATCGGTCAGCCACGTCATGCTGTCCGACGGCATGGCGTCGGTGTCGGTGTACGTCGAGCACCTGCCGGCGGCCGCGCAGGACACCAGCGTGGTCGGTCTGTCGAGCATGGGGGCCATGAATGCCTTCGGCCTCAGCCTCGAGCACGCCTTCGTGACCGCGGTCGGCGAGGTGCCGGCGGACACCGTCAGGTCCATCGCGCAGGCGGTGCGACTCGTCGAGTGACTCGCCGAGTCAGTCGTCGAGCCGCTCACCGAGCGGGTGGGGCCACGCCGCGCGAACCGCTGCGAGTGCCCGGGCAACTGCTGAGCGTGGCCGAGGACGGCAGTGGTACGGTCGCCGTCGACGCCGGCGTGAGCTGCGCGCGCTGCGCTCGGGGCCAGGGTTGCGGTGCATTGGCGTTGGCGTCGGCGAGCGCGCCGGTTCGGCTGCGCTGTCAGACCTGTGGTCCGCTGCGGGCGGGCACGCCGGTCGCGCTGGATGCACCGGGCGATGCGGGGTGGCTGCTGCCGGTCCTGCTGGCGTACGGGCTGCCGACCCTCGGTCTGCTGGCGGGCAGTCTCGCGCCCGAACCCTGGACGCCGCTCGGCGCGATCGCCGGGCTCGGCGGCGGACTCCTTGCATGGCGGGGGGCGAGCGCCCGGCTCGACCGTGCGGCAGAGGCGGGTCCGTGCTCGCTCGTCGCGCGTACGAGGCCGTTCGGCGACGAGCGGGCGGCCGACGGCGCGACGGCCGTCGCCGTTGCGGCCTCGGTGCCCGGCAACCGGTCTCTTCCACGCGAAGAGCCGCATGCGTGATCGTCTGGAGAGAATGACCATGAGCCGATTCCTTGCCGCCGTCGTGGCGCTCGTCCTGTCGCTCGCGCCGCCGCTCGCGAGCGACGCGCTCGCGTTCGAGGGCCTCCCGGACTTCACGACGCTGGTCGAGCGCAACCACCCCGCGGTCGTCAACATCAGCATCCGCCAGGGTGCGAACGGCAACCGCGCCCCTCGCGACGGCGACGGGGACGGCGAGGGTCCGGCCCTGCCCGGACTCGAAGGCAGTCCGCTGGACGAGTTGCTCGAGCGCTACCGCGAGGAGCAGCGGCCGCGCGGGACGCCCGAGGCCAACGCGCTCGGCTCGGGCTTCATCATCTCCAAGGACGGCTACGTGCTGACGAACAATCACGTGGTCGCCGGTGCGGACGAGGTCATCGTGCGCCTGCACGATCGTCGCCAGCTCGTCGCCAAGGTCATAGGTACCGATCCGCGCTCGGACGTGGCGGTGTTGAAGGTCGAGGGCAAGGACCTGCCGGTGGTCAGCATCGGCAACAGCGACGATCTGGCGGTGGGCGAGTGGGTGCTCGCGATCGGCTCGCC
>Ga0114957_1001142_pt1 | contig 30843 bp, 27 predicted proteins | sample BantaG_FD_87175 | JGI IMG/M metagenome (GOLD analysis project Ga0114957, IMG submission 87175) | Marine algal microbial communities from Bantry Bay, Ireland - BantryBay_4 metaG | ecosystem: Host-associated > Algae > Red algae > Unclassified | place: Bantry Bay, Ireland | collected 2014-11-21
CAATGGATATTATTGTAAACAAAAAAGATTCCCTACTGAACATAGCGGCTACTAAAACTACCGATTCAAACTCTTTTAAATTAAAAAAAGCCATCATTCTGGACCTGGGCGGTTGGGCAGGACATCGTCCTAATTATTTAAAAACGGCTATTAGACTCTTTGAGCATAAAAACAGAACACTCTACATTATCAGTTTAAACAAAAAAGCAGTAGAAAATTTTATAAAGACTGAGAATATTTCAAATGCCGTAGTACTGACAGTATACTTTAATACTACTCAAAAATTAATATTCAAGGGAATTAGAATTCTTAATCAAGTTATTCAATTTTTCAAATTGGATATCAGGTTTGAGCCACAAAGTATTTTACAATTATTACAAATTAAATTTTTACAACGACGTCACAGACTTTCGGAGGTCTTAGTATTTTTCACCTCCATGAGTGATCCAATGCCGGTGGTACCCATGTGGATAAGAACTTTTTTATTTCCTAAAAAATGGAGTGGAATTTACGTCACCCCGTGGTATAATACCAGTCGCATTTTTAGTAGAAACGCTAGAAAAAAACGGGCTTATGGAGATCTCTCTATGCGTTTACCTTCTTGCCAGAGTATTTTTGTTATCCACCCGGAGTATACGCGGTACTACCGACGATTACTGGGCAAGAATCATTTTTTTGCCATTCCCGAACCCATTTCACTAGAAGTAAACGAGCAGTTTTCGCTAGCTATAGAAATTAAAAAAAGAGCAGCCAACAGATTTACCATCACCCTACTAGGAGGCATCGGAAAAAAAAGAAATCTGCTTTTATTGCTTGATGCGCTTAATCTACTTAAAAATAGAAATTGGTTTTTAGTCATTATCGGCAAACTTCAAAAAAGTGATTTTTCTCAAAGCGAGATAAATTTAATTGATGTTTTTTTTAAAAAACATGACACTCAGTGTTTTATCAAACTCGACGGTTACATTACGGTAGAGCAAGATTTCAACGCACTCATCAACGCCACCGATTTGATGTACTTACATTATCATAATCATCCTTTCAGCAGCAACCAACTCTTAAAAGCAATTGCGCTTCGCAAACCTGTCATCGTCAATCAAGGCGGAATAGTAGAAGCGATTACCAGGCAAGCCAACTGGTCCGCCATCGTGCCATATAACAGCAAAGTTGTAGCCAAGAATATCGAAAACCTTCAGGATCAATTTACGATTGATGAAAATGCGTACACAAATTTTATGCAAAATCTGGATTATAAAAATCTGCGTACCATTATTTTAAACCAGTTAGAAACAACTAACCTTCCTGGATAAAGAAGTTGTTAAACAACTTCATAACAGGTAACTAATCATTTTCTCCATGTCTATAATTATCGTAACCGGTTCCGCCGGACTAATTGGCAGCGAAGCCAGTCGTTTCTTTCACCAACAAGGCTTTGACATTATTGGTAATGATAATGATATGCGTGCCTATTTTTTTGGTAGAGAAGCCAGTACCCAGTGGAATACGGAAAAACAAAAAGAGGAATTAAAAAACTTCAATCATGTTTCGCTTGATATTCGCGATCAAAAAGGTATCCATGATTTATTTGCAAAATATGGAAATGATATAAAAGGGGTGGTTCATACTGCTGCGCAACCATCGCACGACTGGGCCGCCAGGGAACCCTTTGTAGATTTTACCATTAATGCCAATGGCACCTTAAATCTTTTGGAAGCAACGCGTTTATACGCCCCCGAAGCAGTATTTATTTTTACCAGCACCAATAAGGTTTACGGAGATACGCCCAACCGACTCCCTCTCGTCGAAACGGATACTCGCTGGGAGATTGATCCAAATCATCCATATCAAAACGGGATTGATGAGCAGATGTCCATTGATCATACCAAGCATAGTTTGTTCGGCGCCAGCAAAGTTGCCGCCGATGTGCTGGTTCAGGAATACGGTAAATATTTTGGTATGAAAACCGCCTGCTTTCGTGGTGGTTGTCTGACTGGCCCTGCTCATAGTGGGGCAGAACTACATGGCTTTCTGGCCTACCTGGTCAAGTGTGCGGTCACGGGTCGTCCCTATACTATTTTTGGTTATCAGGGAAAACAGGTTAGAGATAATATTCATAGTGTAGATTTGATCAACGCCTTTTGGGCTTTCTTTCAAAAACCAAAAAGCGGTGAGGTTTATAATATCGGAGGCGCGAGATTTGCAAATGTTTCCATGTTGGAAGCAATTGAAAAGATTAAAAATCTGGCAGGTTACGAATTGGATTATTCTGTTAGTCCAGAGAACAGAATTGGTGATCACATCTGGTACGTTTCTGATGTTAACAAGTTTAAAGCGCATTATCCTGATTGGAATTTAACTTACGATATTGATACGACCCTGCAAGAAATGATTGCGGCTACCGAGGTCAGAAATCGTCAATCAGTCTAAACAATTAAGCCACTTTAATTGCTTCCATGAAACTTTTATATCTCAATAAAATAAATACCAATAAACGTTGGGGTGCTGAAAACTTTCTCAATGAGGCTTTTGGAAAAATTAACGTGGAGACGATTTGTCTGGATTACGAACAGCATAAATATCACGTTGGCTCTTTTATCAAAAAAATAAATAATTCTTTCGATGCCGTTTTGGTGCAGCGGGGAGTCGGTTATAATTTTCCTGTTTCTGTTTTACAAAATATCAATCGACCTAAAATTTTGTTATTTACCGAACTTGTAAAAAGAAATACTAACCAACATTACTTGTTAAAAGCAAATATTTTTGACCATATTTTTGTTCGTTCGCAGGAATGTTATGATTTTTTATTGGCAAATAAATGGGTAAATCCTGAGCAATTAAGTATTCAATTGAGTGCTGCTTTAAACGTTCCATTATCGACACCATCCACCAACCAAGACATCGACGTACTTTTTGTCGGCGCATTAACGGAGCGTAGGAAAGGTATACTAAATAAATTAGGACAAGGATTAAACATTACCGTTAAGTCTGTTTTTGGTAAAGAATTTTATCAAGCTATTCAACGATCTAAAATCGTTCTCAACCTTCACGGTTCCGAATATTTAGATACCGAAACCAGAATCTTTGAAACGTTGTCCTGTCGAGGTTTTATCATTACCGAAAAATTAGCGGCAGAGAGTCCCTTTATTTCTGGTAAACACTTAATCGAATGCGATAAAGTAAAAGAGTTAACTGGAAAAATAGCATTTTATTTAAACCACCCTGAACTACGTCATGCTATGGCGAACCAAGGTTTCGACCTTGTCCACCAGCAGCATACGTACCATCACCGGGCCGTAGTCATCAAAGTAAAATTTAACCAAATTATTTCCCGGTACGCTTTGTCCAAACCAATAGTCAATAACCGGGGTCTTCTCCTCACAGGATACAAAGAAAACGGATTGAGACTAAAAGACTACGGTTACGGTCAGATGGTGAAACACTACCAGTTTTCAAAAAAATTATTTAGAAAAATAGCGCGTAAAAAAACTGCCTTATGAAAATTGGAATCGTCACATTCTGGTCCGAGCGGGGTGCAGCTTACGTCTCCCGACAATACCAACATCTATTATCCAAACAACATCAAGTTGTTATTTACGCTCGTGGCTGGACGTACGCCGAAGGCAACGAGGACTGGGATGGACCTACGGTTACCTGGGGGAAAAACAGTGTACTCCCGGTTAATAGTGCCATACACGAAAAGGATTTTCACCAGTGGCTGGAGCGTGAACAAATTGAGGCGGTGTTATTCAACGAACAGCACTGGTGGCCTCCCGTCAAATGGTGTACCGATCGGGGAATTTTGACGGGTGCTTATATCGATTATTATACCGAAGCGACCATCCCGTTATTTGCCAATTATGATTTTTTGATCTGCAACACAAAAAGGCATTTTAGTGCTTTTGATTGGCATCCACAGGCTTACTATGTTCCCTGGGGAACGGACGTAAATTTATTTAAACCGACTTCTACCGAAAGAGTGGACGATGACCGAGTAGTCTTTTTTCAGTCTTGTGGTTTTAGTCCGACCAGAAAAGGAACTGATTTTGTATTGAAGGCTTTTGCCCAATTAAAAAATAAAAACCTGAGTTTACTCCGATTACACAGTCAGGTAGATTTAGGTGAAAAAATACCTGAATTAAAAATTCTGATCGAAAACCTGATCGAAGAAGGTCGCCTGGAAATCATCCATAAAACCGTTGCCGCTCCTGGTCTATATCATCTTGGAGACGTCAACCTGGCGCCTTCTCGACTGGAAGGAATTGGATTACCGATGGCCGAAGCACTTGCATGTGGACTCCCGTTGATCACAGTTGATAACGCGCCGATGAACGAATTTGTAAGTTCTGAAAGTGGTAAAGTTGCAAAAATTGATCGACTTTTTTCCCGGCCCGATGGCTACTACTGGCCACAATGTCAACCCAGTATCTCTTCGTTAGCGGACTGTATGCAGCATTACGTAGACTATGCCGATAGGCTACCGAAACTGAAAGAGGCCGCTCGGGATTTTGCCCTCAAAAATTTAAACTGGTGGGACCGTGAGACACAATTAAACGAAATATTTACCACCAGTCAGATCACCAAAAAAGCTTCCGACGCGGCTCACAAAATAGCAACTTACGAACGTCAACAATCTGGTATTCGCTACAAGGTAGCCAAACGTTATCCATTTTGGTATGGCACGCTACAACGAATGAATGTCTTTTAAATATGACTGCTGGCTATTGCTTCTCTAAAGCGCAGCTAAAGTAAAGTTGATTACATAGACAGTAGTATACTGTTGTAAAAAATAATTCTTTTACCAAAAAACCAAATGAAATGATTCTAGTATGTTACGGAACTCGACCGGAAGTCATCAAAGTGGCCCCAGTCATTAAGGCATTGCAAGCTTCCAACTTGCCTTTTAAAACAGTCTTTACTGGACAACATCGTGAATTATACGAAGACGTAAAGTTTATGGTCCCCACTCCTGATTACGAATTGGACATCATGCAAGCCAATCAAGGCATCAACGGAGTGCTCGCGCTTATTTTAAATAAACTGGATACGGTTATTAAGAAAGAAAAAGCCACGATGGTCATCGTGCAGGGAGATACGTCTACGGTACTGGCCTCGGCACTTTGTGCTTTCAATAACCGGGTTGCCGTTGGGCATATAGAGGCTGGTTTACGGACTTTTGACCTGGCCAGTCCTTTTCCCGAAGAGGCCAATCGACAACTTGTTTCCACCATTGCTACCCTCAACTGGGCACCTACGGAACTAGCTGCCAAAAGACTGGAAGCAGAAGGAGCAGCGAATATTTTGCTGACCGGAAATACGGTGGTAGATGCCAGTCAAAGTTTTGAATTTCCTATTGTGTATGGGAACGAAGTGCTGGTTACTTTACATCGTCGCGAAAATTTTATCAATGGAAAAATCGAAGGGATGTTTACCCAAATTGAAGCTTTGGCCGAAACACATCCAGCGCTAAAATTCATCTTCCCCATGCACCCGAATCCCAATATTCAAAAGTATCGAGGTCTTTTCAAAAAGGTGATCGTCACTGACCCATTAAATTATAAAGAAATGATTGCGCTGCTGAGCAAGGTCAAATTTGTCATCAGTGACTCCGGTGGCATTCAAGAAGAATGTGCTGCTTTAAATAAAAAAATATTAGTGTGTCGAGATACTACCGAACGACCCGAAGGCATTGATGCGGGGTTTGCCAAACTAGTGGACGATCGAATTACAGAAAATTTTGCGTGGGCCAACGACCATCCGCAATGGGAAGGTACCAATCCGTACGGAAATGGAAAGGCCGGCCAACTGATCGTTAAATCTATTCTTAAATTTTTCAATAAAAATGCAGAACAAGTAAAGGAAAGTACACCAGCTTCTATTATTTCAGAAACGTCTAAATAAATAACCTTATGTTTCAACATTATATTGTCACCCGATTTAACTTAAAGATGGGATGGAGTACCGATAAACGAGGAGTAACAGTGTTAGATGAGAAATGGATGAAGAATCGCTTTAGACTCTTTCTAAAATATTGCGTACCATCCGTTTTGCATCAGGTTAATACCAACTTTCAGTGGCTCGTTTATTTTGATATAGATACCAATGAGTTTTATAAAAAGAAAATTGAAAGACTCTCTTTTAAAATTCCACAGTTTAAAGCTCGTTACGTCGACCACCACGATTCTTTTTTAATGGATATGGAAACTTACATACGTAATAAAAAAAAACCGGAACATACACACCTGATTACTACCCGTCTGGATAATGATGATCTGCTCCACGAAGCAGCCATTGATAAAATTCAATCTTTATTTAAAACACAAGATTTTCAAGTGATAAATTTTCAAACGGGTGTTTGCTTCCAATTAGAGCCAGAAATCCGACTCGCTCAACAGGAGTGCAAAGCTGGCCCTTTTCTCAGCGTCATCGAAAAATTCAATCCAAATAAAAAAATACTGACCAGTTATGCACAACGCCATGACTCCTACGTCAAAGATTACGATGTTTTACAAATTACCGAAAAACCCTATTGGACTCAGCTAATTCATAAAGCCAATTGTTCCAATACTTTAAGTGGAAAATCTTTATCTAACATTAATTGCTTAGAACCATTTCAAATTGATACCACCGCATTACAAGTCTCTTACAGTTCAATATTCAAAGGAAAATGCTCTGATATACTAAAAAAAGTAACTCCCGAAATTATTAAAGCCAAATTAAGATAAAATTATGTTAGTCTCCATTATCATTCCTTGTTACAATAACGCCCGATACGTCGGACAAACCTTACGTAGCGCGCTTTCTCAATCCTATCCCTATATAGAAGTCATTGTAATCGACGATGGATCAACGGATAAAAGTATCGATAAAATTCGACCATATGTCGATCGAATTACCCTTATCCGACAACCTAACCGGGGTGCACCGGCAGCCCGTAACAATGGACTCCGTGTTGCAAAAGGCAAACTCATTAAATTTTTGGATGCGGATGATATTTTGCTTCCCGACGCTATTGATAAACAGGTAAAACAAATGAAAAAGATTGCTACTCAGGGAAAAAAGATAGTGTACGGGCCGGTACAGTGGATTGACCAATTTAATAATCCAACCAATACTTACCAGCCACGACCACGAAAAGCGGGAGCCTGTCGTGTCGCACACATTCTTGCCGAAAGTCCACTGACTTCCGCTCCCTTACATCGAAAATCGTATCTGGACCAGATTGGCGGATTTGATGAATCCATTCCCAAAGGACAGGAATTTGACTTACATTTACGCTTGGTTTTAAACGGCGTAGAATTCGTTTATTTTAACCAACAGGTATATTTGTTCAGAGAGCACTATACCAATACACGGATTAGTCACCTTAATTTTAGAAAACATACGCCGGAGACTTTTCTTAAGATTTTTTCTAAGCAGGAAAAATTAATACAGCATCATTTCAATGGTGTCTTACCGCCACCCATCAGAGAATTACTGGCACGCCGCTATTGGACCTACGGTCGAAAAATGTTACAGTCCAATTACCCAGAAGCATCCATTATTTATTTTGAGCGAGCTAAATTACTCTTTGGCAACAAAGCAGTTTTTGGAAATTTTCCATATCCACAAATGGCGAAAATATTTGGTCCAGTAAGAGCAGAAAGCTGGACGAGCAAACTAAAAGCAATCCGTTCCTAATCTATTAAGTTATGACGAATAAAAAGGGCGTTTATTTTTCGGCCAACGATCAAGTAATCACGTGGGCCACCGCCTTCTTAAATAGTTTCCGTCGGTTCAATCCAGATTTGCCGCTTTACTTGATTCCGTTTAACGAATCTTGTGATGAATTAACCAAACTAGCAGGAAAATATAATTTCAAAATTTATCGAGACGCTAGCTTCGCCAGGTTAGAAAAAATAGGACAAGATTTTGAGCTTGGACACACGGACTATGGTCCTTACTGGTTTCGACGTTACGCTTCCTTTTGGGGCCCCTTAGATGAGTTTATGTACGTCGATGCCCGACTGTTAATTCTGACAGATATCGATCATCTCGTTACCGCACCAAAGCGTTACGGCTACGACTTTATGTTCTACGATTGCGCTCTTGATCAAGTATATCAAAATGGTCCCATCCGTCGATCTTTTCTGCAAAAAGGGATGGGCCGTGGATTTTTATCAGGCTGCTGGATTTCTAGAAAAGGTTTATTCAATATAGAAGAATTTGAGCAGTTGGCAAAAGCGGCTTTGCTCGTCCGCCATCAACTCAATCCTCGCAATACTGATCAGGCATTCATTAATTTTTGTTGTGACAAAAAAGAAGTTTGCTACGGACAAATAGCGGAAGTGCTCGGCAATTATTGTCAGCAAGGCTGGGCTGGACAACGCGGGAAAGTGTACGAGGATAACGGCGCATTCTACCTCTGGGACCACGGCGGATTATCACATAAAAAGCAATTTTTCATGCTGCATTGGGGAGGAATTTCATTATCTCCTTCTATGCCAGAAAGAAAATTGTTTCTAAAATTTTCAAATAAAAATAATCTTAGGCAAAGAAGCGATGATTTGCTAAAACTGCCTGGACAACAACTTTATAAAACCATCAGAAAGTCACGGTGGATCAATAGTCAATACCACGCTTTACGCAAAGGGTAATTTTTATTAAAATCATTTTGCTACACCACCCATATGAAAATCTGTTCTTACGTACATCCCATTAGTACCTTCACACCTTGTACCGGATTGGGTCGCCATATCAATAATATGATATTGGGGTTAGATCAGAAAGTGGAGGTATCCCAAAATTTATTGGTAGCCCGTAAGTGGATTAAAAGGGAAGGAAGACTCAGCGAGCGATCTCCGCTACATAAAATTCCAGCCCATACCTTTCCGTTCCCAGAACGGATCATGGAACATAGTTGGAAAGTAATGGGGCTCCCTTATATGGATAAGTGGGTAGACAAATCGGTAGACTGGGTCTACTGCCCGGCACAAACTTATTTGCCATTTAAGAAAAAAAAGACCGCAGTTACCATTCACGATATTGAAGCATTTGAGCCTAACCTACCTTGGTCCAAGACCAAGGCACATCGACATTTTAAACGAAAATGGTCGGTCTGGATGGGCAAGGTAATTAAACATACCGATTTAATTTTTACGGTATCGGAATTTTCAAAAAATCGAATGATCCAATTACTGGAGGTACCGGCAAAAAAAATAAAAGTAATTGGCAACGGCGTTAATACCGAAATATTTGCCAATGTAAAACCTGGACCATCTCGTTACAATTTTCCTTACGTACTGATCATCGGTGGTCTACGGGAACGTAAGGGCGCACCCACTATTCTAAAAATTGCTAAAGAACTAGAAGTCGAAAAGTCCGATTTAAAAATTATAGTAGTTGGCCAAAATCATGAACCTTATTTATCAGCAGCGACTACTGTAAAAAATATAGAAATTCTGGGAATGGAGTCCGACGAAGCGCTGGCTGATTTACTGAGCAATGCATTTGGATTTTTATTTCTTTCGTATTACGAAGGTTTTGGAATACCCGTTTTAGAAGCAATGGCCGCTGGGGTTCCGGTTATTTCTTCCAACGCCGCCTCTTTACCTGAAGTAGTCGGCAATGCAGGTATTCTTGTAAATCCAGAAGATGAGTCCAAAGTCACCTCTTTGTTATTGTCTTGGATGAAAAATCCTGATCTGCGCGAAGAATGGATACTCAGAGGTTATGAACAAATAAAAAAATATACCTGGAATAATTGTGTAGAAAACCTGCTAACCGCATTTAAATCTTAACCTAAAATGGCTAATACCAAATCAATTTTCGTCAATAAATATTTACAACGTGGACAAGAGATGCTGCGCAATGCAACAACCATCGAATCTCCAACCGAGTTATTTTATCGAATTTACTGGCGAGCCCATCCTACGATTCATTGGAATCGAGTGATCATGGATCAGTCCACCGAAAAAATGATACGAACGTTACCCTATCAGGATTTTTCAGTACTTGAAATTTCAGGAAAAAAATGGAAAGACTTTGGTTTTAAAAACTACGAAACTTTAAAGTATCCTGAGTTTGATATTTGTAATAACAAACTCGACCTAGGTAAAAAAAAATATGATTTAATTATCGCCGAGCAAGTTTTTGAACATTTACTCTGGCCTTACCGCGCCGGAAAAAACGTTTTTAAATTACTAAAACCCGCAGGTTATTTCCTCAACACCCTACCCTTTTTAATCGTCATCCATAAATGTCCCGTTGACTGTTCCCGGTGGACGGAAACAGGTCTTAAGTACTTCTTAGCAGAATGTGGATTTCCTATTGAGAATACCCAAACGGATGCTTGGGGTAATCGACAATTTTTAAAAGCACATGCTAAAAATGGTATTGTTCCATTTTACATAAAAAATTTTCATTCTCTAAAAAACGAACCCAAATATCCGGCCAGCATCTGGTCTTTATCCAGAAAACCAGAATAATAAATTTTCAATTAAAACCACAAAAAACTAAGATGAAGACCCTCAATAATTTCAATACTACTACGCTAAAAGCATCTGTCATCCCGTCAACTAATTCTAAAAAAGATGCAGTCAACAATAAGATCAGCATTCAGTTTGGCTGCGGCCTCTGGGCGCCCGATAATTGGGGAAACTACGATGTGAGTCCAGCATTGCGCCTTCGAAAAATTCCAATATTAGGAAATTTTGTACCGAAAGGGCCCTTCGGAGAATGGCCAAAAAATGTAAAATACGGCAACATCATTACCGGACTGCCACTACCCGACGGCTCGGTGGATCATCTATATTGTTCACACGTACTAGAACATTTAGCGCTAGAAGATTTTCGCGCTGCGCTCCGAAATAGTTATCAATTGCTAAAGCCAGGCGGAGTCTTTCGATTTGTACTCCCTGATTTGGAGGAACTAATCAAAGACTATCAAAATAACAACTCGATGGATGCCAGTATGAAATTTATGGAAGAAAGTTATTTGGGCAGACATCAACGCGCTAAAGGTCTTATGGGTTTTGTCAGAGAGTGGATGGGCAACAGTAAACATATGTGGATGTGGGATTTTAAAAGTATGAAAAAAGAACTCGAAACAGTTGGATTTAAATCGATACGTCGAGCATATTATCACGATAGTGAACATCCCGAATTTAAAGCAGTAGAAGAATTGCGGCGATGGGAAAAGCAACTCGGTATAAACTGTTTCAAATAAAAAATCAGTAAAACTTCTTTCAACCCAACGCTGTGAAAATATTATTCTGCTGGACCGACCTTTCTGGATATATGAGTGCCTGCTGGCGGGCGATGGCTCAAAGTGAGCATTTGAATATTTTTGTTATTGCTTTTGGAACCAGTCATGAAACCGCATTTGGACACCAGTTAATGGAAGGAATTCCACATCAATTACTCGGTGCAAAGGAACAGTTAGATATCGGATTGATTGAGCAAATCATTGAAAGAGAAAATCCTGACACCATTGCGATAGCCGGGTGGTTTCATCCTCCTTACCGAAAATTACCATTTCGTACCGGACAAAAAAATCGGCAGTTCATCCTTTGTATGGATACGCCTTACTGGCATACTTGGCGACAAAAACTGGCTCCTTTTCTTTTAAAACCATTTATCAAAAAAATGGACAAAGTAGTCGTCAGTGGAGAACGCAGTTGGCAGTATGCGCTACAACTCGGTTTTAAAACTTGCGATATCCTAAAAGGACAATATGGCATTGATTATGACTTTTTTGCTTCCACTTATAAAATACGAATGCAAAATTACTGGCCCCGAAATTTCCTTTTCGTTGGTCGTTATAACGAAGTAAAGGCGATAGACATTTTAGTAACTGCTTACCAGCAATATAGAAATACATGTCTGGATCGACCATGGAATTTGATTTGTTGCGGCAAAGGACCACTAGAGCATTTACTGGCAAATCAAGCTGGAATTATAAATCACGGTTTTGTCCAACCGAAAGATCTCGTGAATGTTTTTGTAGAAGCAGGGTGTTTTGTAATGCCGAGTCGCTTTGACCCCTGGCCTTTGTCAATTATCGAAGGATCTGCGGCGGGATTACCGGTAATTTGTACAGACGTATGCGGTACTAGTGTAGAACTAATCAAGAGCTGGCACAATGGTTTTGTTATTCCCGCCGAAAATCCAGAAGCATTAAAAAAAGCCATGCTAGATATTCAGAGCGAATACGAAAACTTATCTCAGATGGGTGCCAATGCACAAGATCAGGCAGCTCCTTACACCCCAAAACTATGGCTAAAACGCTGGGAATCTTTTTTAATCAAAAAGAAATCTTCAGCTAATTTAGCAACAAGTTTAACCCAAAAAATATCGGTTTAAAGTTATTCCAAAAAACCAAAAAATGAATCAACTCATTCCCGGATTTACGAATGTTTACGAAGAAAATATAGCCAATCCCTACGATGAAGTAAGAGAAAGAAATTATTTATTGTCCATCTTACAGCATTTGCAAAAACTAATGGGATACAAGTTTCAGGATTTAGATTTCTACTTATTTTCTAGCTTTCATTTTTCCAATGAGGAAACACCTTCCTCTGGATCAGTTCGTACCGGACGGCCAAAGGTATTATTATTTGTTTCGGAAGAATATGCCAACATTCCAATTCCATTAATGGATAAATTTTTTATTATATTCAAGGCTTACCTTCCTCACGATCGAAGTAAAACCAACATCTATCCTTTACCTTTAGGACATGCTCCTCGATTTTACCGACAGTCTCCCTTACCATGGGAACAACGATCGCTTAATGTTTTTTTCTCTGGACAGATAAATTCTGCCCGATATATGGGATTGTATCGCTCTTTGAGCAATTTACGTTTTCTCCCTTCTTCCTTGCAGGTAAGATTACCCGAAAAAGTGATCCGTCTCTTTGGTCAAAATTTTTCTAAAAGATTTAAAAACTCTAAAATTGTCTTTAATAAAAAACATGGAGGAGTCCTGCCATTGAATAACTATCAGGAATTACTTTTCAAAAGCAAAATAGCCTTATGCCCGAAGGGAAGTATTTCAGCAGAAACCAAACGACACTTTGAAGCCGCCGCCGCTGGCTGTATAATTATCTCTGAAAAATTACCAGACACTTACCTATATCGAAATTCTCCGATTATTCAGATAGATAATTGGAGAAAAGACATCAAAGTTATTAAAACCCTACTCAACGATCCGGAACAACAACTACGTCTATATCAGCAAACCGTAAGCTGGTACCAGAACCATTTTCACCCTGCCGGAGCAGCGCTTTATTTAAAGAAAAAAATAGAAAAACAATGCTTCAATCAAGAAAAAAAAACACAGCTGAGATCAGATTTATCCGTAAAAACCAGTAAATAGGTATGGGACACCTAGATAGTCTATTAAAGTTGATTCTTTCTCCTATTGGGATTGGAGCCGGCATTGCCGGGCTGGGAATATTATGGTATTGTTTAAAAAATCAGAAGGTCGTTTATTTATTGATGGGAGGTTGTCTATTTTGTGCCAGTCTGGCACGCTATGCAGATGAATTTATCACAGCACCGCCCTTGTTTGGTCCATTAGAAATATTGCGAAGTATGGGAAGACCATTGACCATTGGACTTTTAATACTGATTTTTTTGCTGGCATTAACCATTTCAAAACAAAAAAGAAAGATAAAAACACCATGGCCATTATTTGGTTTGATCATCGTTCAGTATTTGATCATGGTCAAAACTATCTTTTATGGAAGTATAGCATTTCCGATATTTTATTTCCTCCTATTTCTTTTAATCATCTTTACACTTTGCAGAGGGTTGGGAAGCAGAATAGAATCTTGGGAAAATTTTAATCAGGTAGCCGGGTCAATTGCCTTGGCAGGTGGTATTTTTGTTTGGATTAATAGTTTCCAGGGCGTGATAGCCCGAGACGCGATTGTCTTTGTACAGGGTCGTTTTTCTGGAACAACTGGTAACCCCAATCACGCTGCAGTTTACCTCGCCACCGTTTTTCCTGCATTATTGTACGCAGTTATCAAAAGTAAAAAAGGGTACACTTTTTTCTGGATAGCTACCGCCCTACTCGCTTTCTATTGGCTCCTGATATCGGGTTCACGAACAGGACTTTTTATGGCAGTGATGAGTTTCATTTTATTTTTTAGTCATAAAGTACTTTATTTTCTGGTCCGGATTATTGGCTGGGGACTGGCACTGAGTTTATTTTTTTATGTCTTCCCTGGATTAGTAGAATTTGGTGATGTAACCGAAGTGATTGGCTGGGATGGAATGGCCGAACGACTCAATCGAAAATCAAAAGGAGGACTGGACACCCGAGCAGATGTCTGGCAAACGCAATTTAATTATTTCAATCATTACCCAATTTTTGGTGCACCGGTTTCCGGAGATCGAATTATTTTTGGAGAAAATTCTTGGTTGGGCGTTGCCGCTCAATTTGGTTGGACGGGACTAGTTCCGATGCTCTTTTTCGGAGTCGGTATGCTCTACAATATGATCATGCTCTGGAAAACCAGAATTTATAACAAGGCTAAAGCTAACGAAATCAGTCTTTGTTTTGCTGGGTTAGCGTCGTTGATGATTGGAAGTTTTAACGAAGCATATCTACTAGGTAATCTAAGTTTTCCTATCATGTCCATGATCCTCTATTTGATTTTAGCGGACGCTTCTTTAGTACTTTTAGCCGAAGAAAAAAAACAAAAAAAAGAGTTAGTAAAACCTGTTGAATTTATTTATTCACCTCCTGTTTATAATTAAAAACTAAATGAAAGTACTCTGGGTTACCGGAAGTTTTTTTCCAACCAACAGCGGAGGAATGGACACCATCATGCACTGGATAGCACTTTGCTTAAAAAAGCAAAACGTCGACCTGACCTTGTTGACTTCGGATGAAGCAACAGATGGAAAAGTTGAGAGTAACCGTTGGTATCAAACCAACTTTGGCAATATCAAATATGTTCCAACGCGTATTCACTACCTACCAATCCGTTTGATCATGGCGGCATTTAGGATTTTACCCAAACACGACAACGTACATCTTTGCAATATTTTTTATCCATCTTCAATTGCCGTGGCTACCCTCGCTGTTTTGTGGAATAAAAAAGTAATCTGGTCTGTACATGGAGAGCTCGACCCTTGGGCTATCAAACATCGGACTTACAAAAAGAAACCTTTCCTTTGGTTTATTGATAAATTTCTAAAAAATCATGTAGTTTTTCATACTACTTGTGAGGAAGAAGAAACTTACGTTAAGAACATTTTTGGTAAGAAAACCCAAACACTATTACTTACCAATTACATTTTATTACCAAAAAAAGAGATAGTACCGAGACAGAGGTATTTACTTTTTGTCGGCCGTATTCATCCTAAAAAGGGTCTCGATCTCCTGATAAAAGCATTAGATAAATCCGATATTTTTAAGAACAGTGATTTCATTTTAAAGATAGTGGGTGATTATAATAATGACCACGGACGCGACCTGATTGTCTTGACCCAACAATTAAATTTAAAAAATAAAATTCACTTTTTAGGTAAAAAGGAGGGAACTGGAAAATTCCGACATTTTGCGGAATCTTACTTTACCATTATGCCTTCTATCACCGAAAACTTTGGGATGGTCGTCGTAGAATCCATGTCGCAAGGAACACCCGTCATTGCCTCTACAGGAACACCTTGGAAAATTCTAGAAGAAACAAAAGCTGGCCTTTTGGTGGTACCACAGGTAAAAGACCTAACTATTTCTATCAATCATATTCTTTCCTTAGGGGAGGAAGATTATTCCGATTATCGAAAAAACGCTTACGCATTGGTTTGTGATAAATTTGATATGGAGAAAAATATACAAGACTGGGTAGAAGCTTACCAATCCGTTTTTCAACACCCCACCAATTTTAAAAACAGTCTAAAATGAAACCACAATTTTCTATCATTATTCTGACTTATAATGAAGAAACTCACTTACCTCGTTTATTAGAATCTATTCAAGGACTAAATTGCGATTTATACATCGTGGATTCAGGGAGTGAGGATCGGACCCTTGACATCGCGGGTGCTTATGGGGCGACTATCACGTACAATGCTTTTGAAAATCATCCCAAGCAATGGCATTTTGCCTTAAACGCCTTTGAAATTAAGACACCGTGGATTATCGGATTGGACGCCGATCAGATCATCTTACCTGAGCTCTACCAAAAACTGAAAAAATTCCGGGATAATGAAATTGATTCGACCATTAAGGGAATCTATTTTAATCGTAAAAATTATTTCAAAGGTCGCTGGTTAAAGTATGGCGGATACTTCCCCCGCTATCTCCTCAAAATGTTTAGGACCGATGTTGGCTATTCAGATTTAAATGAAAACATGGACCACCGTTTTGTGGTACCTGGTGAAAAATTAATTTGGAAAGATGGGTACCTCAAAGAAGAAAATTTAAAAGAAAACGAAATCAGTTTTTGGCTTAACAAACATAACCGCTACAGTGATCTCATTGCGCAAGAAGAAATTGAGCGTTTTAAAAAAATCCGACATCAGAATAGTGCAAATACCGCCCTTTTTTTCGGCACCCCCGATGAGAGAATTGCATTCTTTAAAAAAATATGGTGGAAGCTCCCACTCTACTGGCGTCCAGCCATCTACTTCATTTACCGATTCTTTTTCAAGTTGGGCATCCTTGATGGCCCCGAAGGTCGGATGTTTCATTTTTTACAAGGATTCTGGTTTCGACTAATTGTAGACGAAAAGATAAGCGAATTGAAAAAAGCAGAAAAGAAAACGCAAAAACTAATTCAATCGAAAAAACTAATTTCCATAACAAGTCAGGAATGAATCAAGATAGCCACCAAGTAGATTTATCCACCTTCAACAATGACTGGTACGCTTCGCAAATCGGTGCGTCCAGACTAAAGCAGATTTGCTGGTACTTCGTAAATATATTATTCTTCATCAATCCACTTTTTGTTTTTGGTGGGATAAAAGTACGATTACTGAAGACCTTCGGCGCGAAGGTAGGAATTGGAGTGGTCATCAAACCTGCAGTCAATATCAAATACCCCTGGAAATTGACCATCGGTAATCATAGCTGGATTGGAGAACAAGTCTGGATTGATAACCTGGCAGAAGTCGTAATCGGCCAGCACGTTTGTCTTTCTCAAGGTGCGATGTTATTGACCGGTAATCATAATTATAAAAAAACAACTTTCGATCTGATGATCGGCAAAATACAACTAGCAGACGGCGTCTGGATTGGTGCCAAATCCATCGTTACCCCTGGTATCACCTGTCATACCCATTCCGTACTAGCGGTACAATCCGTAGCCAATAAAAACCTCGAATCATATACTATTTATCAGGGCAGCCCCGCCCGACCCAAAAAGAAGCGTTCAATAAACCAAGATTTTGTTAATCACTAAATGAAAAACAATGAAAAAAATCTCAATCATCACCGTATGCTGGAATAGCGCAAAGACCATTGCCAACGCCATTCAAAGCGTGGTCAACCAAAACTATTCTAATATCGAATATATCATCATCGATGGAGGCTCTACAGATGATACACTAGACATTATCCATCAGTACCGATCAGTGGTCACAAAACTTCATTCCGGTCCTGACAAAGGGATTTATGATGCCATGAATAAAGGACTCAGAATCGCTACTGGTGACTATGTAGGCATTCTAAATTCCGATGATGTATATGCAGACTACGACATCTTAACTAAAGTAGTGGAAAAAATGGAAACCGAAAAAACAGATTCGGTTTACGGCGATCTCGTGTACGTAGCAGAGCATAATCCGCAACAAATTACCCGTTACTGGAAAGCCGGAAACTTCAATTCAAACAACTTCCGCCAGGGCTGGATGATTCCTCATCCAACGTTTTTTGTCCGCCGGGAAATTTACCAAAAGTACGGAATGTTCAACCCCTCGTTTCGTATCGCCGGAGACTATGAACTTACCCTGCGCTTTCTTTATCGGTACCGTATCTCTGCCAGTTACCTTCCAGAAGTTTTGGTGGTCATGCGTACCGGTGGAGCAAGCAATCAAAGCTTACACAATCGAATCAAGGCCAACGTCGAAGACAAAAGAGCTTGGCTAGTCAACCAGATTCCAGCTCCTGTACACACGCGATTTTTTAAACCAATACGAAAGATTCCACAATTATTTCGCTATCCTAAACGGGTAAATTTTTTCCCAGTTTAGTAATTGTCAAATAATAATTTAGCGCCTACCTTTTGAAAAATTATCTTCTTCAACTTTAGTACCACGGTACTTCTTCAATTTTTATTTAAACTTTGAGAAACCAACTAGTTATCGGAATTAGCCTACTCACTACGCTGGGTTTGGTATTTTTCATGCAGCATTCTTCGTCATTACCTAATCTAGCCTACGATCCGGGCCGATTTGTTTTCAAAACCCTTTGCAGTCAACTCAACGAACCGATTGAACTGGAAATATTTAACAATGGAGATGTCTTATTGATCGAAAGAAGAGGATATTTAAAACTGTACAAAGAAGCAGACCATAGTATTCAATCTGTTGGTAAAATACCAGTCGGTTACGGCCTTGAAACAGGGCTATTAGGACTGGCGCTTGATCCTGACTTTGTTAGAAATAACTGGATATATTTATTTTATACAGATCCCATTAGTCGTTCTGCCCAACGGGTTGCACGGTTTGATTTTCAAAATAATCAGTTAGTCAACGAATCTGAAAAAATACTTTTAGAAATTCCTTTTGACACAATTTCCTGTTGTCATCACGGAGGTGCACTTGAATTTGGACCCGACAAAAATTTATTTATTTCTACGGGAGACAATACCACGCCAACCAATTTTGCGTTTGACGAACGGCCAGAAAATCGACACTACGACGCACAGCGAACATCTGCCAACACACAGGATCTACGTGGAAAAATTCTTAGAATAAAACCTACACCGGAAGGAAGTTACACCATCCCTCCTGGGAATTTATTTGATCCCAATACCGCAAAAGCCAAACCCGAAATTTACGTGATGGGCACGCGCAATCCTTTTCGGATTTCCGTCGATCAAAAAACAGGCTGGTTATTTTGGGGCGATGTAGGTCCCAATCCCGGAAAATATGATCCGCGCCGTGGACCCAATACCCATGAGGAATTTAACGTGGCTACCGCGCCTGGAAATTTTGGCTGGCCTTATCTGCTGGGAGACAATCAGGCCTTCACTGAATTTGATTTCACAACCAAACAAAGAGGAGCCCTTTTTGATCCTCTAAATTTAAAAAACGATTCTCCAAACAATAACGGAATATCAAATTTACCACCCGCTAAGCCGGCACTAATTTGGTATCCTACGGAGGTATCCTCTACTTTTCCCGCGCTGGGTAGTGGCGGTGGATCGGCCATGACGGGGCCTGTTTTCAATTTTGACGTTACGTCAAAAAAGAATATTCAGTTTCCAGATTTTTTTGATAAAAAACTATTTGTCTTCGACTGGATGCGGAGTTGGATTATGGCGGTGGAATTAGATTCAGCGGGACAGTATATCGGTATGCAAGATATCTTTCCTGATCGTCCTTTTATCAAACCTATTCAAATAAAATTTGGTCCAAACGGTGCAATGTACGTATTGGATTACGGCAGTAATTGGTATACTCAAAATGCAGATGCAGGTATTACAAAAATCATTTATCAACGTGGCAATCGTCCACCCATAGCAAAAATTTCTACCCAAAAACATCAACAAGCAGCTCCGTTTCATTTTACGGCTTCGGCTGAAAAATCCTATGATCCCGACCAAGAAAAGGAGCTTAGTTACGAGTGGAAAATCGAAGATACCGTAGTTGGTTGTAAACAGCAATTTACCCAGATCTTTAAAGAAATAGGTATTTACCAGATCGTTTTAAAAGTTAAAGATCAAGCAGGTGCTTTTCATCAGGATTCATTAACGGTTTTTGTAGGAAATAATTCGCCTGAAATCGCAATGACCCTATTCCCTGATCATGGTTTCTACGAATCTGGCAAACCCCTTAGTTATAATGTAAAAGTTACCGATACCGAAGATGGGTTGATTATAAAAAATAAAATTCAAACCCAACTGACTAGCTTAGATAAAGGCATTTCATTACCAGGCTTGAAAGGTGACCAAGCAGCCGTCGCCATTCCGATCAAGCAACATTTTTATCCCGGCGAAGTACTTATTCAAGAAAGTGACTGCCGAGCCTGTCACGCAATAAAAGATAACTCAGTCGGCCCTTCGTGGAAACAAATAGCAGAATTTTACGCAAATCAACCTGAAGTTCATCTTTCGATCGCAAAAAAAATAATCAATGGTGGTGAAGGAGTATGGGGCGATAAAATCATGTCCGCTCATCCGCAGTTCTCAGAAGAAGAGGCCATGGACATGATCCGTTATATCTTAAGTTTCGATACTCCAATAACATCCAAAGCAGATACGCTTTATCTTCCTCCAGCTGGCACGATAGATTTTGACACTCCCAAAATAACCAATGGTCGCTTTGTATTGCAAGCTTACTATACTGACCAAGGAGCCAATAAAATGCCAAGGATTCAAGCCACTAAAACAATTGTTTTACGTCCCCGAAAATTAGGGCCAGATCAGTTCGACTTTTATCACCATACCAGTGTGTCGACCGACAAAGTCAGTAAAACTCGTAAAGCAGTCGTTGGGCATAATGGAGGCTACATTGGTTTTGAAAAGTTAAATTTAAAGGATATACCATTTATAAAAGTCCGGCTACGCACCAATGCGACCCTAATCAAAGTGGAGGCACATCTGGATAGCCCCACCGGATCAATTATCGGGACGACCCAAAAAAAGCTACCCGAGATAAGTCCTTATCCGAGTATTACTAAAATGGAATGGCTGGATTTACAAGTTCCCATCCAGATAGATTCGAGACAGTCAAAAAATGTATATCTCGTTTTTTATACCAATAAAAAACAGTCAGTACGGACTTACCAATCTATTGCAGAAATTCAAAAAATCACCTTTGGAACCATGAACGACTAATGGACTTTTCATAACAATTTTGAATAACCAAAACCATGAAAACAAATCCCAATTCCTCTTACCAGGATGCGACCTTAAAACGCAATAATCTCTGGTCCGTGCTAGCCTATACGCGGGATGTACTAAAACAAATCCGTTGCCATCAATGGGTTAAGAATAGCTTCTTATTTATTCCTGCTTTCTTCGCCGGTGCTATTTTCGATTTGCAAAACATTTTTTTATTAGCTCTAGGTTTCTTTGCATTTAGCATGGGTGCTAGTACCATTTATGTCATTAATGATCTAAGGGACGTAGAGAAAGATAGACAGCATCCTAAAAAGAAATTCCGGCCCATCGCTTCGGGTAGAATTTCTGTAACTGCCGCACGGTTGCTATTATTGATTACCCTTTCAATGGCTATTATAATCTCCTTGTTTTTACCCTATAAATTTGGGATCGTTTTAGCGATCTACGTGCTGATGAATTTTGCTTATTGTTTTAAATTAAAGCATATAGCATTCTTAGATATTATTATTATTTCCACCGGATTTTTACTAAGGGTCCTCGCCGGTGGTTTTATTGTCCAAGTACCGATTACCAGTTGGCTGGTGCTGATTGTATTTTTGCTTTCGCTATTTTTGGCTTTCGCCAAACGTCGAGATGATGTAATGCTATATGAGAAAGAAGGCAAAGAAATGCGAAGATGTATTTCTGGTTACAACCTTCTATTTGTAGATGCTTCGATGGCCGTATTGATGGCGATTACTATCGTATGTTATATCATGTACACCATTTCTCCAGAAGTAATTTTACGAATGGGAACGGAGCATTTGTATATCACTGCCTTCCCGGTGTTAATCGGAGTGCTCAGATATTTACAGTTGACTTTTGTATATAAAGGCAGTGGATCCCCTACCGAATTATTATTAAAAGATACTTTTTTACAAACCGTTATTTTTATCTGGCTCGGAATTTTTGGATATTTTTTATACATATAAATCTTAACTTACGAAGACCAACATGAAAAAAGAATCAATCAGTAACTGGGGAAATTATCCTAAAATAGAGGCGGAAGTTTTTGAACCTGCTTTTGTTCATGAAGTAAGTAGTGTGGTAAAAAAAGAGCAATCTATTCTAGCGCGTGGCAATGGACGTTGTTACGGTGATGTGTCATTATCAAAGAAAATTTTATCTACCTTATCTTTAAATAAAATACTCGCATTTGATAAGACCACAGGAGCCATCAATTGTCAGTCCGGTATTTTGTTATCGGATATTTTAAAAGTCACCGTACCATTTGGTTTCTTTCTTCCCGTTACACCCGGCACTAAATTTATCACCTTGGGGGGAGCGCTGGCATCGGATGTTCACGGTAAAAATCACCACGCAGAAGGTTGTTTTTCTAATCATGTATCGAAATTTAAACTCGTAGCTGCCGACGGCAACACCCTAGATTGTAGTCGGACAGAAAACGCAGAGATATTTTGGAACACCATTGGCGGAATGGGACGCACCGGCGTTATTACAGAAGTAGCATTTCAACTAAAAAAAATAGAAACGTCTTATATTGTTTCCAGAAATATCAAAGTCAAAAATCTGGACGAAATGTTGGATTTATTTGATCAATCGGGCGACATTACTTATTCGGTAGCCTGGATGGATTGCCTAAAAAAAGGAGCAGATCAAGGACGTGGAATTTTGATGCTAGGCGAACATGCTACTCTAGCCGATCTTGATACAAAAAAGAAAAAAAATCCGTTGGCTTTACCTAATAAAACAAACCTAAACGTTCCATTATTTTTTCCAGGATGGGTGCTGAATAAATTTGCGGTAAAGGCTTTTAATTTTCTTTTTTATAATAAACAAAGAAAAAAAATCAGTACCAGTATCATCGACTATGACAAATTTTTCTATCCACTAGATGCCATCCTCAACTGGAACCGCATCTACGGAAAAAAAGGATTCACGCAGTACCAGTTTGTATTACCAAAAGCAAGCGGCAAAAATGGATTAAAGGAAATATTAGATACCATCAGCCACGCAGGCGAAGGTTCCTTTTTAGTCGTTTTGAAATTATTTGGAGAAACGGAACCGCTGGCAAAATGGTCTTTCCCGATCGAAGGATATACGCTGGCACTAGACTTTAAGATCACACCAGATACTCCTAAATTAATCAATCAACTAGATGATATTGTCCAACGGTATAATGGTCGGATTTATTTATCGAAAGATGCTTTTTCCAGACGATCGCTGTCCAATCTTCCATCAAAAGTACATTCTAAATTTACCTCATTACAGGCAGAGCGCCTAAAGTTGATATAAGCAATATTACAACCCACAACTTCAAACATTTGAACATTTGGAAAATTCAGTAAATACCCTAGTGGTACCCATCGATAAAAAAAACCAGGCACTTTTCAATTTACCCGTTTTTTGCCTGTCTGCGGGATATACCTTGGCAATCGGTTTTCTATACTGGTTACTGACCAATCAACCACTAATCGGAATCGACGACGCCAACATTTACATGGTCTATATGCGTAACCTAGCGGAAGGGCACGGCTTTGTCTACAACGCTGGCAGTGAACACGTAGAAGGATTCACGTCACTACTTTGGACTATTTTCGGTAGCCTGGTTTTTTTACTTTTTCCCAATCCAGAGGTTGCGTTATTAGGATTTTCTTTTTTGATCGTTTCGGTCATTATTTTTCACCTATTAAAATTTATTAATGTTTATACCAAACATGAAGGCTTAATCTCACCATATGCGATGTTGGTGCTTGGACTATTAGCGGTGATACCTGGTTATTTCGACTGGACTCTACTTACTTTGATGGAAACAGGCTGGTGGAGTTTACTATTAATTGTAATGGTATTTAACATTGGTCTGTTTTTTTTCAAACCAACAATAACATCTCTACGATCAAAGAATAAAACTTTTTTTTTACTACTCATTCTAATATTACTTACTCGACCAGAATCGCTACTCTGGGGATTGATTTTCATTGGAATTCGTAGTTTACTGTTTATTTTTTCTACAAAATCCATCAAATCAGCCATACCCGATATTATAAAGATGGTAATCACTTACGCGTTGACTGTGGGAGCCTTGACGATGTGGCGAATTTATTATTTTGGATATCCGTTGCCAAATACGTATTACGCCAAAGTCAGCTCCGACATCCTAAAAAATGCAAAAGATGGAGGAGTTTACCTTTTACAATTTTTATTAAAAGGGAATCCGCTGGTGCTAATCATAATGGTAAGTTTTGTTTTTTGGTTAGTCCAATTTATCCATAAAGGCAATTATGAATCTTCTAGAAAAATAGTGTTGATCTGGTTGGCACTGGTTACAGTTATTAATTTATTATTGCCATTATATACTGGTGGGGACCATTTTGTTTTATTCCGATTTTATCAACCGTTGTTACCGGTGGCTTACGTTTTATTCAGTCTAATATTATTTGAAATTTCTAAAAATTTCAATTTCCATAAAGTTGTATTGGTCATTGTAATATTCGTCCTCACAGCTAGTTTTTTACCAACCAATCGGTTGTTTGGTTATATCCCAAAATTATTTATTTTTCACGATCACAAACCATCAGGATCATCTTTATACAATGAATTTCATATAGCTAACTCAGGGCGAACCTTTGGATTAAAATTAAACGACTTTTTTGTTGAAAGCGACCACTATCCCAGTTACGGACTGTATGCTGCTGGTGGAATGGCATACAGCTATCAGGGTAAATCTATCGACCTCCTAGGATTAAATAACGTAGCAATGGCGCATGCTGATAAGGTTAAACACCCGAACGCAATCAAAAATCACGCTTCATTCAATAAAGCTATTTTTTACAAGATTCAGCCAGAAGTAATGCATTTGTGGACCAACTTTATAGAAGATAAAAATACGTTTGTTCCAATGGAATTAACTATAAAGGCCGACGAACATTTTCAATCAAAAATTTTCCTACAAATTCATAAAGACACCACCTTCAAAAAACTATATCGTCCGGTGTACATTACCCAAAAATCTACTGGTGAAATTTTACATACTTTTATTCACAAAGATTTTTTATATTCCTTGCCAAAAGAAAAATACGATATTGAATTTATTAAAATATCCCAATAAAAATTATGGCAAAAGAAATTATGATGATTGGTGCCACTTCGGATGTAGCACAGGCGATGGTTCACCTTATAGATGATCAGACTACTAAACTCTGGCTGGTCGCCAGAAATGTAGAACGTCTGGAACCCTTGAAAACACACTTGGAAATTACTAAAGCAGTCTCGGTAAAGTTGTTAGAATCTGACGTTTGCGCATTTGAAAAAAACACCAATTTATTTAAACCAATCGCACCGCAAATTGACGAAATATATTTTTTTGCGGGCTACCTGGGGAACCAGGAAAAAGCAGAAAAAGAATCAGCAGAAACCCTAAAAATAATCAATACAAATTTTACTGGCGCCGTACTTATTCTCAATATTTTTGCAGAAGCCTTTGTCAAAAGAAAATCAGGAATAATTGTCGGTGTTTCTTCGGTAGCAGGGGGTCGAGGCCGAAGCTCCAACTATATTTACGGAAGTGCCAAGGCCGGATTCAGTACTTATCTTGATGGCATGCGCCAACGACTAACGAAAGTAGGAGTTCATGTCGTCACCGCTAAACCAGGATTTATGGCTACCCGTATGACCAAAAACCTTGATCTGCCAAAGCCCATTACTTCGTCACCTGAAAAGGCAGCCTTGATCATTTTTAAAGCAGCCAAAAAGAAGAAAGACACTGTTTATGTATCGGCAGTCTGGCGTTTTATTATGCTCATTATTAGAAACATTCCTGAATTTATTTTTAAGCGGATAAGCATATAGCAATCTTGTTTTGCCGTCTCATCATCTAAACCTTAAGTAAACCATAAATCACCTTAGGAAGGTTGATAAAATAAATTAAGACACTATGCTTCATCTTTTTTCATCACTCTATTTAATCGCCATTCCTAAATCATTTCTGCATAGAATTTTTATCTGCGTCTTTATTGGGGCGCCTGATTGCAATTTTTTTTGGCATCCTTAGTTTTTTATTCGGCACCTCCAACATCTACTCTTCAAAAAAATCTAAAGAAAAGCTATGTTTATTTTTATCATGACACTCGCTAGTCCAGAATGGAAACCTGGCCGCTGGGACAAAGTCTCTGAAATTTGTAACAATACGATCCGTAGTATCCTTAATCAAACATCGGATAGCTTCAGATTAATCCTGATTTGTAATAAGCCACCGTTGCACCTTCCACCAAGTGATAAAATCATCGTGACCCAAACTACCCTACCCTGCCCAACAGATTACAATGGAGTAATCAATGATATTTTTCAAAAAATAAAAATCGGGATGACCGTCGCGCGTGACTACGGCCCAGCCTTTATCATGCGAATTGATGCGGATGATTTTGTCTCTCACGATTTAGTAGCTTTTACCGAAAAGCATCCCAAAGACAATGGCTGGTACATCAAGTGGGGCTACTGTTATGATTATTACAATCAAAAAATGTATCATCAGCCAAATCTCCATCTTAACTGTGGAACCGCTCACATTGTCAATTGCAAAGAAAAAGATTTTCCAACCACGATTGATACGCCTGATGAGAACTGGCTAAAATGTATCTGGCAACACCAAAACATCAATCAATTCCTCACGCCCATGGGGCGAACCCTGCGACCACTCCCCTTTCCAGGCGTGGTACGTAGTGTAAATACCAGCGTAAACTCGGAAGCCAAACCAGTGGTTCATAAAAATATGGTTAAGCGATTTTTGACCGAAAAATTTTTAAAAAAACCACTTAACAAACAAATTATACAGGAATTCTCCTTACCCGTTTTCCTAAGTTCAGAGGTCGAGGAATCTTCTGCCGTTTAGGGTTCAGCAAATAATAATGCACCACCACCTTATGAAAGTATTTGAATCTTTAGATAACCTAGAGAATAAACTGACGATCGGTATCGCCATCTTCGATTTCGATGGTACGTTGACTAAGCGCGACACGCTCTTGGCGTTTATTGAATTTACCCATAACAAACGTCGTCTTTATTGGGAATTATTTTTGTTAAGTCCGCAATTGATATTGATGAAATTGGGATTTGGAAACAACGAAACAGTAAAGACCAAATTATTAAGCCGACTATTTCGCGGAATCCAAAAAGAAACCTTAGAAGCGTGGGGCCGGGCTTATTGCAAAGAACATTTTCATTCACTTTTACGTCCCGCAGGTCTGACCAGAATCCTGGATTTACAACGTCAAGGGTACCGAATTATATTGGTGACTGCCTCCGTAGAAATCTGGGTAAAACCTTTTGCAGATCGGATGAATGTAGAACTCATCGGAACTAAATTTTTATTTAATCAGCAAATTTTTACCGGACGATTAGCGACGCCAAATTGTCGGGGACTAGAAAAAGTAAACCGCTTAAAAACATACCTTAAAACCGAAAAACTACCGCCTTTTCTGATGCACGGAGACTCCGACGGAGACCGATCTTTGTACGAAGAAGCGAGCACTTATTTTCATCGTCCTTTTGACTAAGGAACAACGATCTAATAGATTAAGACACTATGCTTCCTCTTTGTCCATCACGCTTCCCCGCCGGACAGATTGTTAGATCGGGCAGGGTTAATAAAATGGTTATTATGCGGTGCATAACGCCCATTTCAGCGCCTTGATTGATGAAAAATAGTTCGCCTAGAATTTGCATTTATATAATCGCCATTCCTAATTTATTTAAAACCTTACCAAATGAAAACGAACCACTCACAGACTGCCGCCTTTTTAGTTTTTTCCTGGATGATCTTTCTTTCTTTTTTCAATAATAAAAAAAACAATCAACCAGCATCACATCCAATATCAATACAGACTATCCAAAAAAAAATAGTCCGTGACTCTATTTCAGCACAGCTGACTTATGAAGCCGGTCAACCACCATCTTTAGTTAAATCATCAGAAGAGTTGGAGCGTCTTACCGTAATCAGTAAAAAATAATTCTGGCAATATGAACTATAAATCTTTCGGAGTAATACTCGGATTAATGCTGCTCTTAGTCGCTTGCAATAATCCACTGGATTCACCGGAATACCTGTTATTACAAAAAGATCTGGAAAACACCAGAATCAGACTGGCCCAGGTAGAAAATAGCCCGGAGTGGAAACTACGAAAAGCCCTGGAACTTAAACGAAATGGAAACTACGACGAAGCTCAAAAAAGGCTCGAATTAATCCTGGCCAAGGATCCTAACTCCGTGCTATCTAAAATTGTACAAAAGGAAATTTACAATCTAAAAGCCATCGATTTGGTGACCAGCAAAAAGGTAGATCAGGTTGTTCAGTCTCGCTTCTTTGAATTAGCAGAACAAAAAAAGACGGTCCTGGATTCGTTGACTTTATCCTTCCGAAAAGTAAATATAAGGCAACGCTGGACCCACGATAAATATGGCAAGAAAGCGCACTTTACAAATGCAGGAAAAGGGAATCGCTACGTAATTCCAGAGATTATTATTAAAAGCAAAACTGCTAATCCAAAGTTGCCCGCTCTATTAATCTACCGATTGGATAACCGTAAATTGATCTTCGTTAAAGCACTTAAATATAAATTTAATCGCTGGGGAAATTATAATTTTTATTTAGGAAATGAACCAGATCCACAGAATGATTTTGCCCTTAAAAAGAATATTAAATTCCTTCCCGCTGCGCTATTGACCAAAGAAATGATCCAGCAAAACACCCTGTTTTTAGTAGCCCAAAAAGAACCTTGTGTGGTTCGAAAGGAAGACCGATTTAACAATCCTCCGATTACGTACGTTAACTCATTTTGCAGTTATCCAAAAGAATTGACCGCAGAAGAATTAAAAGCCAACTTCAGTTTATTGAAAATAATAAATAAAGGAAAATAAAAATTCCTTCGCTAAATTTTCCACCATGAAATCACCTCTGCTTATCTTTCTATTCATTTTTGCAGCTTATCCTGTTTTCACTCAAAACACCCCACTGTATTCCGAAATTTTTTTTAAGGTACAAGAAGCTAAAATAACAGAACAACATAAAATAGTGCTGGATGAGATAATTAATAATTTAAACAACTACGTAGACTTTAAAATAATAATCAGCGGGCACGCCGATGGGATGGGCGAACAATCCTCCAACGAAAAGCTTTCCAAACGGCGTGCTAAAGCAGTACAATATTATTTTATGGAAAATCGGATTCTCGCCGAGAAAACGGAAATTCTAGCCTACGGAGAAGCCCGACCTGCACTCTCCAATAATAATGCATCTGGCAGAAAACACAATCGCCGTGTAGATATAACAGTATACTACCAACTTCACAAAACAGCATCACCGAGCGAAATCAAAAAAATTCCAATTAATGAACTTTATAAAGACTTTACCCCTCCCAGACAGATATTTTGCATTAATCCACAAAGAGATACTTGTCTACGCGCCAGAGGAGGTACGCTTATTTATGTAAAAGCCAACTCTTTTGACTTAACAAATATCTTTCTTAATCCAACATGTATTAATTTGGGAATAAAAGAAGTGTTTAAAAACGCTGAAATGGTGATAGAAAACCTATCGACTACTTCTAACGGACAGATAATGCAACCGCAGGGAATGATTCTGGTGACAGCTTACATAGATGATACTCCGCTCACATTAGCCAGAGGAAAAGACGTTCTTCTTTTTGTTCCGCAAAAGGATTTGGAGTTGACCACAAAGCCCTACGATGGACATAGATTTGATTCTGATAATACCATCAACTGGACCACCAACAATACCAGCATCACTGGTAATTTTAGTTTATCGACACTCAATCAATGCGTGATAGCTATGCAGGACGAGCGAGCCCAGCAAAATAACAGATTTAGTCTTTTAAGCAAATCCAGATATTCCGAAGAGGAATTAAAAAAAGATTACCTGGTAACTTCGTCCCTCTCACCAAACTGTCAAAACATCGGCAAGCTTTTTTACCGCTACCAAATATCCAATCTTAAAATGCTATCAGACATTATTAATCAACCGCTATACGAATTGTTTGCAGTAGATAAGTTGAAAGATTTGAATCAGGCCATATTAGTAGAACAAAATAAAGCTGAAAGCATAGAAAAACAGATTGCCGAAGGGGAAAGTCCAATTCTTTCCGCACTACTTTTAAAAAATATTACACTGGATTTTCAGAACGAAAAAGTGGACTACGAGCAGTTAAAATATTATAGCTACAATATTACCCGGATGGGATGGTCTACCTTAAACTCTATTCCTGATTTTACACAAATAGTTCGTCGGAATTTAATTGTTAACTTGCCACCAGAACAACATCTGGATATCAAGCTGGTTTCTAAAAAAAGTAAATTTGTTCTCGGAGCGCAATCCAAAAAATCACATTATTTTTTCGAAAACGTACCCACTGATTATCCTCTTTTCATTGTAGCCTTTAAGTATGAAAATAAAATCCCTTACCTGGCCATTCAGCCCGTAACCGAAATGACTGATACTTATGAAATAGATTTTAAACCAATTTCTCTTGACCAAATAACAAATAAACTAGATTTTTTGAATTAAATCAAACTGAGTACTCAGGCGATTAATTTAAAATTACGAAAACCTATTCTATCCTTCAAAGTCCGTATCTGGAATCCGCCATTCTGGCACGTATAACGCGCTGATTTTTTTAATTTTTACCCCAATAATATGAATAGCTTATTTTCCGTGCTGTGCATTACTGCCATTGCATTTTTTCACTGGACAAGTGTATTTTCGCAAAACGAATCCAATCCTAGTATGATCAGTATTTACAAAAGTCTGGGAGGAGATTACCAATCTACCTACCCC